>Ga0065165_1000147_pt1 | contig 122698 bp, 107 predicted proteins | sample AraplaMF_Cvi_mMF_FD_63813 | JGI IMG/M metagenome (GOLD analysis project Ga0065165, IMG submission 63813) | Arabidopsis root microbial communities from the University of North Carolina, USA - plate scrape MF_Cvi_mMF (version 2) (version 3) | ecosystem: Host-associated > Plants > Roots >... | reverse complement strand
AAGAAGGCCGGCCTGACCCCGGACGACATCGACCTGTGGGAAATCAACGAGGCCTTCTCGGTCGTGGCCGAGAAGTTCATCCGCGACCTCAACCTCAATCGCGAGAAGGTCAATGTGAACGGCGGCGCCATGGCGCTGGGCCACCCGATCGGCGCCACCGGCTCGATCCTGATCGGCACCATCGTCGACGAGCTCGAGCGTCGCGACCTCAAGCGCGGCCTAGTCACCATGTGCGCCGCCGGCGGCATGGCGCCCGCGATCATCGTCGAGCGCGTCTAGTGACGCTGACGCGCCAGCGCCGCTTCGTGACGCCCGGCCCGGACGAAACGGTGGAGGAGCTCGCCCTGCGGGCCCTCCCCGACCAGCCGGTCGAGACCGCGGTGGACGCGATCAAGAGCTGGAACCTGCACATCTTCGCGATGCGCAGGCCCGCGGGGCTGCTGCTGGGATCGGACGTCGTGTTCGTCGAGCCGCCCTTGTCCGCGACATGAGTCCCGAAAGGTGAGCCCGAGGGCGGACGAAGCGATCATCGTCGCGGCCGACCTCGTCGCCGGCCACGACGGCTCGACCGAGCTCTTGGTGCGGCTGCGCCATCCGAACGGGGCCGAGGGGCCGGTGATCCTCGACGAGGAGACCGGCCTCCGTCTGATGAAGAACTGCGGCGCCGCGGCGCTGGGCGAACTGGTGGGCCAGTCCTGGCGGCGGATCGTGGAGGGAAGCTGATGTTCGATGTGATCGTGCGCAACGGCCTGGTGGTCGACGGATCGGGCGCGGACGCCTTCAAGGGCGACGTGGCGGTCAAGGACGGCCGCATCGCCGCGGTGGGCCAGGTCGCGGGCGAGGCGCGCCAGATCATCGACGCCGGCGGCCGCGTGGTCGCGCCGGGCTTCATCGACCCGCACACCCACTTCGACGTCCAGCTGCTTTGGGACGGCGCCGCCAAGCCCGCCCTGGCGCACGGCGTCACCTGCATAGTCCCCGGCAACTGCTCGCTCTCGCTCGCCCCGCTGCGCGCGGGCGACCGGCGCCAGGTGGTGGGCATGTTCCAGCAGATCGAGGAGATGCCGCCCGAGGCCTTCACCACCGCCTTCGAATGGACCTGGGAAGACTTCGCCGGCTACCGCGCCGCCATAGAGAAGGCGCTGTCGATCAACGTCGCCCCGCTGGTGGGCCATAGCGTGATCCGCCTCTGGGTCATGGGCCCGGCCGCCCAGGAGCGCGCCGCCACGGCCGGCGAGATCGCCGCCATGCAGGACCTGCTGCGCGAGTGCCTCGACGCCGGCGCCGTGGGCCTCTCGACCAGCTTCGTCGACGTCGACGAGAACGGCCGCCCGGTCCCCAGCCGCTTCGCCCAGTTCGAGGAGCTGGACGCCCTGTGCGCGGTGCTCGGCGAATACGACCGCATGCTCCAGTGCGTGCCCGAGTTCTACGCCACCGACATCACCATCGCGCGCATCGACCAGCTGGCCGAGCTCAGCCTGAAGCACAATATCCCCACCACCTTCTCGCCGCTGTTCGACACCTCGGCGGTGCCCGACAACGCCCCCCGCGCCATCGCCCGCGTCGAGGAGCAGTTCGCCCGCGGCGCCCGCGTCTGGCCGCAGATGCAGACCCGGCCCATCGACATCAGCTTCAGCCTGCTGCGCCCCAGCCTGTTCTTCGCCCGCCTGCCCCGCTGGGTCCGCATCCTGCGCCAGCCGCTGGCCGAGCGCCTGGCCTCGCTGCGCGATCCCGAGACCGTGGCCAAGATGGTCGGCGACCTGGGCCCCGACGGCGGCGAGGCGATGATGGGCCGCCTGGTGGTGCGCGGCGGCGACGCCGCCCCGGCCGACCTGGTGGGCAAGACCCTGTCCGAGGTCGCCAAGGCCCGCGGCCAGGTCCCGGCCCAGGCCCTCATCGACCTTAGCCTGGAGAACGGCCTGGACGTGGCCTTCCTCAGCGCCAGCCAGGGCCACCAGTCCACCGAGCGCATCGGCCCCATGCTGGCCCACCCGCTGGTCCACATCGGCGCCAGCGACGGCGGCGCCCACCTGGCCTCGTTCTCGACCTACGGCGACACCGGCTACCTGTTCAGCGAGTTCGTCCGGAAGGCGGGCGCGCTCAGCCTGGAACAGGCGGTGGCCAAGATCACCGGCGAGACCGCCGACATCTGGGGCCTGAAGGATCGCGGCCGCCTGCAGCCGGGCCTGGCCGCCGACATCGTGGTCTTCGACCCCGACACCATCGACCGCGAGGCCGAGCTTCCCGCCTTCGACATGCCCGGCGACGGCATGCGCTACGTCCGCGCCGCCCGCGGCGTCGACACCGTGCTCGTGAACGGGCAAGTGGCCTACGCCTCGGGCGCCTATACACACGCGAAGGCCGGAGTCGTCTGCGTCTGACCGCGCGATGTAAGTATTACCGAAACGTTAACGACGTATCGCTTATCGGTATATTGGGCCCCGCCGTTCTTTCGCCCAATTTATCTTTCAAAGTACGGAACTGACAATCGCAACCCGTTGTTGAACAACTGGCGGCGCAAAAGGCGACGTCCCGCACGAAAACAAGCTCTGCTATAAGTATTGGGAACATCCCCACATGTTCGCCAGCGTCGCCAACTCCGATCCGGGCCTGACCCGTGAGCTCTCCGCCGCCCGCGCCCGCCTGGCCAGCCAGGAGCGGCAGATCCAGGAGCTCAACCACCGCATCGCCAACAGCCTGCAGCTCGCGGCCGACATGCTGGTCTTCGAGCAGCTCCGCTCGCGCGACCCGCTGGCGTCCGCCGCCCTGGAGGCCAGCCGCGCGCGCCTCGTGGCCGTGGGCGAGCTGCATCGCTACCTCTACGACCACGCTGGCCGCGCGAACGTCGAGCTGAGCCCCTTCCTGGCCGGCCTCTGCCAAGCCATCGCCGCCACCACGGGCCTCAACTGCTCGATCCAGGCCGACCTCACCAGCGTGCCCGGCGACATGGCCCAGCAGCTGGCGATCGCGATCAACGAGTTCGCCATCAACGCCGCCAAGCATGCCTACGACGGCAAGCCCGGCGGCCGCCTGGTGATCACCAGCCGCCGCGACGGCAACGAGCTGGTCCTCACCGTGGCCGACCAGGGCAAGGGCTTCACTACCGGCGCCGGCCGCTCCAGCGGCCTGGGCATGTCCATCGTCGCCGCCATCGTCCGCGACCTGAAGGGCACGATGACCATCAAGGGCGACGGCGGCGCGGCCTTCACGATCCGCGCGCCGATCCCCGGCGCCGCGCCCGTCGTCGACCGCTCGTTCCAGGCCTGGGCGGTCTGCGACTAGCTACGGCTGGCGCGCCTCCGCAAAAAGTGTACGCTCGGGTTCAGTAAAGACCCGGGGAGAGTCGAAGCTTGCGCGTCCGCACCGAGGCCCGCCGCCGCGCGATCATCGACGCCGCCCGTTCCGTCTTCGAGGAGCAAGGCTTCGAGCGGGCCACCATGGCCGCCATCTCCCAGCGCCTGGGCGGCTCCAAGGCCACCCTCTACGGCTACTTCCCCTCCAAGGAGGAGCTGTTCGTCGCCTGCGTGGAGGAGGACATCGCGGCCGAGGCGGCCGAGGTGGCCGACAGCGTCCGCGCCATCGCCGACCTGCGCGAGGCCCTGCTGCACTTGGCCCGCGAATACCTGCGGCGCGTCACCAGCGCGCGGCCGATCGCCATGACGCGCCTGATCTCGGGCCTGCCCGCCGAATCCCGTGTCGGCCTGACCTTCTACGAACGCGGCCTGCGCCCGGCCTGGGCGCGCATCTCCATCTTCTTCGACGAACAGGTCGGCGCCGGCCGCCTGCGCAAGGCCAACGCCTGGATCATGGCCATGCACATGAAGGGCCTGCTTGAGGGCGAGTTCGTGGAGCGCCGGCTGCTGAACGCCCTGCCGGACGAGCTCGACGGGCAGACCGTGGACCGGGTTTCGCACGACGCCGTCGACGCCTTCCTGCGCATCTACGGACCCCAGAGCGTCCCCTACCCGGGCTAGCCGGCGAAAATCGCGGCGAAGCCTGAAGGTTCGTCGAGCCGACGCTTTTTTCAACAACATCAATACATAAGCCGCGCGATCGCAGCGGCGCGACGCCGCCTGTCCGAACTTTAATAAACCCGACTGTACGGTTTTGCTTGACGTCGATCGTCATTCGATAAATAGACCCGACCGTTCAGTTTTGTTCCGCGTCCCCCGCGTTTCCTCCACAACCCGAGGGTCTCATGACCATCTCCCCCAGCGTGCGGCGTTCCCGCGCGCTCGCCCTCCTTTTCGCCTCCGCGCTGGCCCTCCCCGGCTGCGCGACAGCGCCCGACCTTGGAGCATCCTCCCCCCCAGGCTCCAAGGCGCTCGCCAAATCCCAGGCGAGTTTCCAGGCGTCCGCCGCCCAGGCCTCATGGCCGGCGGACGCCTGGTGGCGCACCTACGGCGATCCCCAGCTCGACGCGCTCATTGACCAGGCGCTGGCCGGCAGCCCCGACATGGCCCAGGCGGCCGCCCGGGTCCGTTCGGCCGAGGCCGCGGCCCAGCAGACAGGCGCTGCGCGGCTTCCCAGCCTGTCGGGCAACGCCCGCGCCAGCCAGGTGAAGCAGAGCCAGAACAACGGCGTCCCGGCCGCCTTCGTCCCCGACGGCTGGCAGGACACCGGCCAGGCCACGCTGGACCTCGCCTGGGAGCTCGACTTCTGGGGCAAGAACCGCAAGGCGCTGGACGCGGCCCTGTCGTCGGCCGAGGCCGCCCGGGCCGACGCGGCCCAGGCCCGGCTGGTGCTGGCCGCTTCGGTGGCCACGGCCTACGGCGACTTCGCGCGGCTGCATGCCGACCGCGACGCCGCCGTCGACGCCCTGGCCGCGCGGGATGCGACACTTAAGCTTATCGCCCAGAGGGCCGCCGAGGGCCTAGAGACCGCCGCCGCCGTGAAGCGCGCCGAATCCGGCCGGGCCACGGCCGCGGCCGACCTGGCCGCGGTGGATGAGCAGCTGTCGCTCACCCGCAACAGAATCGCCGCCCTTGTCGGCCTGGGACCTGATCGGGGCATCAGCCTCCGCCGTCCCGTCCAGCCGACGCTTCGGGAGGTCGGCCTGCCCGCACACCTGCAGGCAGACCTCCTGGGCCGCCGGCCCGACCTCGCCGCCGCTCGCCTCCGGGCCGAAGCCGCGGCCGGTCGGGTCGGCGTGGCGCGGGCCGACTTCTATCCCAACATCCGCCTCTCGGGCCTGATCGGCGTCCAGTCCCTGGGCCTCGACATGCTGACCAAGGCCGGCTCGGGCTACGGCAGCGTCGGCCCGGCCATCAGCCTGCCCATCTTCTCCGGCGGGCGGCTGGAAGGCGCCTATCGGGGCGCCCGGGCCGAGTACGACCTGGCGGTGGCCTCGTACGACGCCACCCTGGTCCGCGCCCTGCAGGATGTGGCCGACGTCGCCGCCTCCCAGGCCGCGCTCGCCCCGCGCCTCGACAACAGCCGGCTTGCCCTCGACGCCGCCAAGGCCGCCCACGACCTGGCGCTGGCCCGCTACCGCGGCGGCCTCTCCACCTACCTCGACGTGCTGGCCGCGGAGGACGCGCTGATCGCCGCCCGCCGCACCGTGGCCGGCCTCGAGACCCGCGCCTTCACCCTGGACATCGCCCTGGCCAAGGCCCTGGGCGGCGGCTTCCAGGCCCGCGCTCCGAACGCCTCCCCCGTCTAGTCCCCTCCCCTCCACAAGGCCTCCCCCATGAACAAGCACATCGATCCCGCCGACCTGGACGCCCAGGCGGCGCAAACCCCCGCGCCTGCTCCCGCGATGACCGCGAAGCGCAAGAAGCTGTTCGCCGTCCTCGGCGGAACGGTCCTGCTGGCCGGCGGCGCGTTCGGCGCCTACCAGCTGCTGGTCGCCTCGCAGTACGTCGAGACCGACAACGCCTACGTCGGCGCCGAGAGCGCCCAGGTGACGCCCCGCGTCGAAGGCGCGGTCGCCCAGGTGCTGGTCTCCGACACCCAGAAGGTCGCCGCCGGCCAGCCGCTGGTGATCCTCGACGACGCCGACGCGCGGCTCCAGCTCGCCCAGGCCGAGTCCGCCCTCAGCCAGGCCGAGCGGCGCGTGCGGGGCTGGCTCGCCAACGACCGCAGCCTGGCCGCCCAGATGGACGCCCGCGGCGCCGACGAGGCCCGCGCCGAGGCCCAGTTCGCGTCGGCCCAGTCCGACCTGCAGCGCGCCAAGCTGGAGTTCGACCGACGCCGCGCGCTGGCCGAGACGGGCGCCGTGTCGGCCGAGGAGCTCACCCGCGCCGACACCGCCTTCCGCCAGGCCGACGCCGCCCTGCGCGCCGCCCGCGCCGCCCGGCTTCAGGCCGCCGCGAGCCATCAGGCGGCGGCGGGCGCCCTGGAGTCCAACCGGGCGATGACCGAGAACGCGGACGTCGCGAACAACCCCGAGGTCGCCGCCGCCCGCGCGCGGCGCGACCGGGCCCGGCTCGACCTGGAGCGCACGGTCATCCGCGCGCCCGTCGCGGGGGTGGTCACCGGCCGCAAGGTCCAGGTGGGCCAGCGCATCCAGCCCGGCGCGAACCTGATGATCATCGCCCCCGTCCAGGATGCGTACGTCGACGCCAACTTCAAGGAAGGCCAGCTCACCAAGGTGCGCGACGGCCAGACCGTGGAGCTGGAGAGCGACCTCTACGGCGGCAAGGTGACGTTCCACGGCCGCGTCGTCGGCCTTTCGGGCGGCACCGGCTCGGCCTACGCCCTGATCCCCGCCCAGAACGCCACGGGCAACTGGATCAAGGTGGTCCAGCGCGTGCCCGTCCGCATCCGCCTGGATCCGGCCGAGCTGCAGGCCCACCCGCTCCGCGTCGGCCTGTCCATGACCGCCAAGGTCCACGTCGGCCGCTGATCCCGCACGAAGGGGGTAACCCGCCATGTCCGCGCAAACCGCGACGGCTGAGACCCCGGCCCAGGCCGGCGGCTCGATCTGGCTGATCGGCATTCTGCTGGCCGTCGCCAACTTCCTGGCGGTGCTGGACACCACCATCGCCAACGTCTCGATCCCCAACATCTCGGGCAGCCTGGGCGCCTCGGCGTCCCAGGGGGCCTGGGTGATCACCTCCTACGCCGTGGCCGAGGCGATCACGGTCCCGCTCACCGGCTGGCTCGCAAACCGGTTCGGGGCGGTGAAGGTGTTCGCCACCGCGATGTTCTTCTTCGGCGTCTGCTCGGCCCTGTGCGGGCTGGCGCACACGCTGGGGTTCCTGGTGCTGGCCCGCATCCTCCAGGGCGTCGCCGGCGGCCCGCTGCTGCCGCTCAGCCAGACGCTGCTGATGCACATCTTCCCCAAGAAGCAGCTTCCCGCCGCCATGGCGCTCTGGGTCGTCACCACCCTGACGGCGCCGGTCGCGGGGCCGATCCTTGGCGGCGTGCTGTGCGACAACTTCGGCTGGCCGGCGATCTTCTGGGTCAATGTGCCGATCGCCCTGGTCTGCGCCCCCATCGTCTACGGCCTGCTGCGCTCGAAGGAGACTCCCACCGAGCGCAAGCCGGTGGACGTGGTCGGCCTATCGCTCCTCGTGGTCTGGGTGGGCGCGCTGCAGCTCATCCTCGATCTCGGCAAGGAGCACGAGTGGTTCGCCTCGCCGATGATCGTGGGCCTGGCGGTCGTCTCGGCCATCGGCTTCGCCAGCTTCCTGATCTGGGAGCTGACCGAGGCCAACCCCATCGTCTCGCTGAAGGTGTTCCGCCGGCGCGGCTTCTGGGTCTCGGTGATCACCGTGGCGGTCGGCTACGCCGCCTTCATGTCCACCAATGTGCTGACGCCCAACTGGCTGCAGCGGAACATGGGCTACACGGCCACCTGGGCCGGCGTCGCCTGCGGGATGGTGGGCGTGCTGGCGATCTTCGTGGCCCCCATCTCGGCCAAGCTCTCGGCCAAGGTGGACGTGCGCAAGATCGTCTTCGCCGGCCTCTGCTGGATGGCGTTCATCACCTTCCTGCGCGCCGGCATGACCAGCCAGGTGGCGTTCGGCCAGATCGCGGTCGTCATGCTGCTGATGGGCATCGGCATGCCGCTCTTCTTCCTGCCGCTGAACACCCTGGCGCTCTCCAGCGTCGACCCGGACGAGACCGCCGCCGCCGCGGGCCTGCTGAACTTCAGCCGCACGCTGTCGGGCGCCTTCGGCGTTGCGATCGTCAACACCGCCTGGGAGGACGGCTGGAGCCGCAACCAGTCCGAGCTCTCGGGCCTGATCCACGGCGGCCAGGAGTTCATCGACGAGGTAATGGCCATGGGCGGCACGCACCTGCAGGCCACCAACGCCCTCACCCAGATCGCCCTCGGCCAGGCGGTCATGCTCTCCACGAACCAGCTGATGCTGGCCTGCTCCGGCGCGTTCCTGCTCGGCGCGGTCATCATCTGGCTGGCTCCGAAGCCGTCCCGCGTGGAGGCCGGCGGCTTCGGCCACTAGCAGGTCCGGACCTCGCTAGGGCCCGTCGCGCGGCCGACGTCGCGCGGCGGGCCGGGCCGAACAGACTTGGGGCCGCCGGATTGCTCCGGCGGCCCCTGTTGCGTCGGAAGGTCCGGCGCCCTTGCGGGCCTCTCCGAGACCGGACCGGGAGCTCCAACGCGAAGGCTTAGAGCCCCTCCCGGTCGGCTTGCATCAAGCCGGCCGGGATTAACGGGCTCGTCGCTTTCTTGCTGGAGCACATCCTGATCGCCTGCAGATGCCTCATCCCAGGCGGGATGCGCTCTAGCGGCGGCGGGCCTTGGCCTGGCCCGACGCCTGGACGCCGGCCTCGAGGCGGACATCGCCGCCCTGGGTCGAGGCCGAGGTCGCGGCCGAACCCGAACCTCCGGCCGAGGCGCCGGTCGGCACCATGTCGGGGCTCAACGGCGGCAGCACGCCGTCGGCCTGATCGACCGCAGCGCCGGCCTGGCCTTGCGCCTGGGCCGCGGCATTGCGAGCCCGGTCGCCGGCGGCGTTCGCCGTGGCGACGGCCTGGCCGGCCGCCTGCCGCCCGGTCTGCAGGCCCTGCTGGGCGGTCGATTGCGCCGCGCCGCGCACGCGGCTGGCCGCGCCGGTCACGGCGCTGGTGTCGGGATTGATCCGGCCCGAGCCGCTGAGCGACCCGCCGAGCTGGCCGCCCAGGCCACCGGTCACGCCGCCGAGGCCACCGCCGAGGCCGCCGGCAAGGCCGCCCGTCGCGCCGCCGGTGAGCCCGCCGCCCAGCAGTTGGGCGTTCGCGGGGCCCGCCAGGGCCAGCACGGCGGCGGCGAGAGTGCAGGTCTTCAGGAACATCGTGGATCTCCTCTCCTGGGACGTTCGGAAGGTCCAACGACGGCGCCCGGGGGTTTCATCCCGGCCGGCGCGAGAATTTCAGCGGCGCGCGGCGAGCGACGCCGGCCGTACGGCCAGATCGGCCGCCACCAGACCACGGCCGAACACCGGGTCGCGTCCGGGCTTGCCCAGGTCGACGGCCTCCCCCGACAGCGCCGCCAGCGCCTGGGCCGCGGCGGCAGGGTCCGGAGCCGATATCTGTCGCGCCAGCCGGCCCGCCACCAGCGGCGCGGCGAAGGAAGCGCCCCGCACCGTCGCGAAGCCGCCGTCCAGCCCGGCCGCGACCATCTCAGATCCGGGCGCGGCGAAGGCGACATAGCTCCCCCGCCCGGCCTCGGGCAGCGGCCGACGGCGAGGGTCCACGGCGGTCACCGCCACCACGCCGGGATAGGCGGCGGGATAGAGGGGGCCCGCCGCCGGTCCGTCGTTTCCCACCGCCGCCACGACGAGGCAGCCGCGCGCCACCAGGGCCGCCACGGCCGCTTCCAGCAACGCGTTCGGCGGGCCCACCAGGCTGATGTTGACGACCGGCGTCCCCGACCGCGCCAGCCAGCCCAGCCCGCGCGCCACCGCCAGCGCCGAGCCGCCCGCCGCCGTCGGCCCATAGACGTCCGCCACATAGAGCGCCGCCCCCGGGGCCGCGCCCCGGAATCCCGGCGCCGCGCCGACCAACAGCGAGGCCACGGCCGTTCCGTGCGCCGTCACGCGCGCGCCGCCCGGCGCGAACGCCTGCTGGGTCAGCGGCGCCGTCCGCAGCGCCGGGTGGGAAGCCAGCGCCGAGCCGTCCACCAGGCCGATCCGCACACCTTTCGCGGAAGGGGCTGCTCCGCCGATCGCTGCGGCCGCCGCGCCGGCCTCGCCGCTCTCCACATAGACGTGGTTGAAATCGTAGCGCCCCGCGGGGTCCAGGGCCCGCAGGCGCTTCACCGCGTCGCGCGCAGACATGCTGCGGGGCGGCGCCAGTACGACCATGGCGAGATCCAGCCCATCGATAGCCTCGCGCGAGCGCACCGAGAAACCGGCCGCCACGGCCCGGTCCAACGCCGCGGGGGAGACGCCCAGCCCGACCAGTTCGCCACGCACCGCCGGCCGGCCCTGGTCGTCGGCTTCCAGGAGGTCGGGATGTCGGCGCAGCAGGGCGCGCGCCTGCTCGCGATAGGATGCGGCGGCGTCCACGGCGGCCGAGACGGCGCCGTCGGCTACGTCGCCGGCCAGTCCCAGGCTTTCGTTCGCCCGCCGGGCCAGGTCGCCGGAGGCGTCCAGCGCCGAGGACGCGGCGCCGGTAGCCGAGGGCGCAGCCAGATCGGGCAGGCGCGGCAGCGCCGGCGCTTTCGCGGTCGGCGGAACGCGCGGCAGGCGCGGGGGCGGCGGCATCGAGGTCTGCGACGGGAACGACCCGCCAACCGAGGGCAGGCCCGGAAGTCCGCCCGGCAGGAGCTGCGCCTGCGACGGGCCGCAGGCCAGGCCCAGCCCGACCACAAGGACCGCAAGAGCGGCGCGACGTGGCGTCTTCATCGGCTCTTCCCGGCTCCTTCCGCGTTTCCACGCTGGCGCTTGCGGACAATCCGCCAAGCACAACGGATGAAACGGCCCGTCCGGTTCGTTTCATCCGCAAGAAGGTTGATCCTTGGACCGCCTCGACCGCGAGATCGTCGCCCTGCTGCCCCGGCTGCGCCGCCTTGCGCGGACGCTGACCCGTGACGTGGCCGACGCCGACGACCTCGTCCAGCAGACCGTGGAGCGGGCGCTCGTCCACCGCGGTCAGTGGCGGCCCGGGACACACCTGGACAGCTGGATGTTCCGCATCATGAAGAACGCCTGGATCGACGAAGCCCGCAGTCGCACCCGCCGCGCCGCCGTGCTCTCGCCGGAAGAGGCCGGCGAGGCCATAGGCTCGGACGGCGCCGGCGAGATGGAGACCCGCCTGGAGGCCCGCGTCGTGGCCGACGCCATGGCCCGCTTGCCGGACGACCAGCGCCTGGCCGTCGCCCTCGTGCTGGTGGAGGGGCTTTCCTACAAGGAGGCCGCCGAGGTGATGGAAGTTCCGCAGGGCACCTTGACCAGTCGGCTGGGCCGCGGGCGCGCCGCCCTGCTGGCCGAGCTCGCGGGAGCCGCGTCATGAACGAGCGCCTCGAACGGATCCTGGCCTATGTGGACGGCGAGCTCGCTCCGGCGGATCGCGCCGCCTTCGAGGCCGAGATGGCGGCCGACGCGAACCTCGCCGCCGAGGTGGCGGCCCACCGCGATCTCGCCCGCAGCGTCGCGGCCGCCTACGGCCCCATCGTCGACGAGCCGGTCCCCGAGCAGCTGCGGCTGGCCGCCAGCGTGGCCAACGACCCGCGGCCGCGCCGTCACGGCCTGACCTGGGCCGCGATGGCGGCCTGCCTGGTGGCGGGCGTCTTCGCCGGCCGCGCGACCCTGACCCCGCCGGCCCAGGTCGGCGTCGGCGCCGACGTCCCCGCCCGTACGGACCTCGCCCGTGCGCTGGAAGGACAGCTTGCCTCCGAACCCGGCGTGGTCCGGATCGGCCTCAGTTTCCGTGACCACGGCGGCCGCTATTGCCGGACCTTCCAGAGCCGCGGCGACGGCGTAGCCGGCCTGGCCTGCCGCAGCGGCGCGCGCTGGCGGCTGGAGACCGCGACGCGCTGGACGCCCACGCAGGGCCCCGACTACCGGACGGCCGGCAGCGACACGCCGCCCGAGGTGCTGGCCGCCGTCGACCGCAGCCTGGCGGGCGAAACGCTGGACGGGACGCAGGAGCGGGCGGCGCGCGACGCCGGCTGGCGCTAGAGGGGCCGCCCCAAACGGGCGTAGGCGTCGCGGACCACCTGGCTCGGCGCGCGCTCCGCCGCCTTCGCCATCAGGCCCAGGACACGGCGCGCCAGGGCCAGCCGAAGGGGCCGCGTCTTGAGGCCCAGTTTCGCGCGGATGTCGGCCGGCACGAGGTCGATGGCCGCCTCGACCACCAGCGGCTGCAGCGCGCGGCCGACCAGCCCCAGCGGCGAGGTGGTCGACACGATGCCCAGGAACTCGTCGACGATCGGGTGGGCGACCAGCTTCGGCCGCATCCGGTCGAACCAGGCTTCGACGCCCGCGACGCTGTCCGGTGGCTCGGGCGCGCCGAACAGGCGGCCCAGGCGGCCGCCCTCGGCGAAATAGCGGTCCTTGTCGGCCGCGCTCAGCGGTGCGACGTGGCGTTCGTAGGCGGTCAGGAAGCCCCAGCTCGCCGTGACGTGGACCCACGTCATCAGCTCGGGCTCCAGCGCCTGGTAGGCCTGGCCCTCGGGCGTGGTCCCGCCGACCCGCTCGTGCATCCGGGTCACCATCGCCACGCGCGCCTCGGCCGCCTTGGTCGGGCCATAGGTGGTGATCAGCGTCGCCTCGCCGGTGCGCTGCATGCGCGCCAGCGGGTCGGTGCGGAACGTGGAATGCTCCCAGACGCCGGTCCGCACCCGCGGCTCGGCCAGTTCCAGGATCACCGCCGCCACGCCGCCGACCGCCAGGGCCACGGCGTTGGCATGAACCCGCCAAGCCATCGAGTCCGGCCCGAACAGGCCGGGATCGCCCTCCGGCCGGCGGTAGTCGATCCGCCCGCCGCTCAGGACGTTCAGCCGCGGCTGCGCCCGCTGCGAAAGGGTTTCGACGGCGCTCAGGAGTCCAGCTCCGTCTTGAGCTCGGGGTACTTGCACTTCAGGTGCGCGGCAGCCTGCTTCAGCTCGTCGATCGCCTCCTCGACGTGCTGGCGCTGCTGCTTGAGCTGCTCGATGCGGCGATGGTGGATGCGCAGGGCCTCGGCGTCCTGCGACGCGGCGCCTTCCTCGTCGTAGGTGTCGAGGATGTCGCGGATCTCGGCGATGGAGAGGCCCACGCGGCGGCCGCGCATGATCAGCTGCAGCCGCGCCCGGTCCTTGTAGGAATAGACCCGGCTCGTGTCCCGCCGGCCCGGCGAGAGCAGGCCCTGCTCCTCGTAGAAACGCAGCGCGCGGGGCGTGGCGCCGAACTCGCGACAGAGCTGGGTGATCGAATAGGTCCGGTAGGGCGGACGGCGCAGGTTCAGGAACGTCGACATCGGTCTTTCCTCCTCAAAGCCCGAGCACGAGCCGGGCGATGATGTCCCTCTGGATTTCGTTGGAGCCGCCGTAGATCGAGGCGGCCCGGTTGTTCAGGTAGCGCGGCATGGCGACGAGGCCCTCGTCCGGGCCGACGGCCTCGACGTTCGAGCCTGGCTCGCGCGCGTCCGGCTGGTCGACGCCGGCGTAGCTTCCCAGCGCGGCGATGGAGATCTCGTCGATCCGCTGCATGGCTTCGGTGCCGTTGATCTTCAGCATCGACGAAGCCGGGCCGGGGTTCTTGCCGCCAGCCAGGGCGGCCAGGATCATCCGCTCGGACATGTCGATGGCGGTCACCGCGATCTGGGCCTCCGCCAGGCGGCGGCGATGGGCGGGGTCGTCGCCGCCAGCCGCCCGGGCGATCCGCTGCGCCCGCTCCAGGCCCACCTGCAGGCCAGGAGCCGAGCCCCCGCCCCGCTCGAACTCCAGCAGGTACTTGGCCACGGTCCAGCCCTGGTTCTCCTCGCCGATTCGGTTGGCCTTGGGCACGCGGACGCCGTCGAAGAAGACCTGGTTCACCTCATGCTCGCCCGCCAGGGTGATGATCGGCTTCACCGAGACGCCCGGCGAGCCCATCTCCAGCAGCAGGAAGGTGATCCCCTGCTGCGGCTTGCCTTCGGCCGAGGTGCGGACCAGGCAGAACATTCGATTGGCGAACTGGGCGTGGGTCGTCCAGATCTTGGACCCGTCGAGAACGTAATGATCTCCGTCGCTTACGGCGCGAAGCTGCAGCGACGCCAGATCCGAGCCCGAGCCCGGCTCGGAGTAGCCCTGGCACCAGTAGTCCTCGCCCGAGAGGATGCGCGGCAGGTAGTAGGCCTTCTGCTCGGGCGTGCCGTAGCCCATGATCACGGGCCCCACCATCTTCAGGCCCATCGGCGACAGGCTGGGCGTCCCGGCCCGGGCGCACTCGGCGGCGAAGATCGCCCGCTGCACCTCGCTCCAGCCCGGCCCGCCGTACTGCTTCGGCCAGGCCGGCGCCGCCCAGCCGCGCGCGTGCAGGATCTTCTGCCAGGGCAGGCTGTAGCGCGGCTCGCAGAAGACGCTGGTCAGCCGCTCGCCCGCGCGGCGCAGCTCGGGCGTGAGGTTGGCGTCGAGGAACGCCCGCACCTCGTCGCGGAAGGCCAGGTCCTCGGCGGTGAGCTCAAGATCCACGCAGAGACGCTCCTCTAGAACTTGGACCGCAAGGTGACGCCCCAGGTGCGCGGCGCGCCCAGGAACGCGGCGAACGTGCCGGACTGCAGCGGCTGGTCCACCACCACCTGATAGTAGTCCTCATTGGTCAGGTTCTGCGCAAACAGCTCCACGGCCCAGCGGTCGTCTGCGGCGCCGACGCCGATCCGGCCGTTCCAGAGCGTCAGCTCCCTCTGGATCTTCAGCGGGTCGAGGTTGGAGCCGGTGTTGTAGGCCGAGGTGTAGCGGCCGGAGAGGCTGGCCCGCAGCTTCACGTCGTCGGTGACGCCGTGCTCGTAGGCCGCCGACCACGATGCCGACCACAGCGGTGCGTACGACAGGCGCGAGGTGGGCAGGCGCGGGCCGACGCCCGCGGTGGGCGCGAAGTTGCCGAACTGGGTCACCGCATAGGTCACGCCGCCGGTGGTGGTGAGGCCTGGGACCGGCGTGCGCCAGACGAGGTCCAGGTCCACGCCCTTGGAGGTCACCTTCGGGATCGAGGCGACCACGAAGCTGATGCCGGTGAAGGTGTTGAGCTGGAAGTGCTCGAAGGTCTGGTCGAAAGCCGCAGCGTTCAGGATCAGCCGGTTCTCGAACAGCTGGCTCTTGAAGCCGGCCTCGTAGCTCTCGACCGTCTCGGCCGCGAAACTGGTGTCGGGGTTGATCACGCCGGGGCCGAGGCGGGCGCGGTCCAGGTTGAAGCCGCCGCTCTTGTGGCTGTTGGCGTACGAGACATAGGTCATCAGCCGCGGATTGAACCGGTAGCTGGCCTTCACGGTGCCGCCCAGGCGGTCCTCGCTGCGCTTCTGGCGGGTGTCGACGTTGTTGAACGCCGGGTCGGCGCCGGGGGCGCAGATGGCCGAGCGGGCCGCCGCCGGGATCGGCCGAGCGATCGCCGCGGCGCAGGCGTTCCCGGGCGCGGTGTTCCGGTACTGGGCGAAGACCTTCTTGGTGTCGTCGCTGTAGCGCAGGCCGAAGGTCAGCTCGAGCGCGTCGGTGACGCGCCAGGTGTTGTTGGTGAAGAACGCCCAGCCCCGGCTGGAGTGGTCGAAGCGGTCGTACGAGCCCTGCCCCGGGATGAAGTTCTGCCCCGGCGCGATGCCGGTCAGCGCCGAGACGGTGTTCGGGTTCGCACCACCCGAGAGCAGCAGGCCGAAGTAGGTCTCGTAGGCCGTGCCGAAGGGCGTGAAGGCGCTGGTGTCGAGCTGTTCGTCCGAATAGTAGCCGCCGACCATCCAGTCGATGGGACCGGCGACGCCCGCCAGCCGGACCTCCTGCGAGAAGCTCTCGAACTTGCTGAAGGTGCGCCCGTCGCTGGGCCGGTACCAGATGTCGGCCGACGAGAAGTCGATGTCGGCGCCCTGCTCGTTCTTCCAGTCCCGCCAGGCGGTGATCGAGGTCAGCGTGACGTCCGGGTTGATCTCCCAGTCCGCCTGCAGCGAGACCCCCTTGTCGGTCAGCTCCTGGTTGGACTGCCGGTTCGCGTAGGCCAGCCGGCGGAACGGATCGGCCGGGCGCAGCGTGCCCTCGTCGGCCGCCACGGCGTCAATGAGGGCGCCCGTCGGGCCCACCAGGGTGGTGACGGTCAGGCAGCAGTGCTCGTCACGCCGGGTGTAGTCGGCCATGGCGCGCACGGTCAGGGTGTCGGTCGGCAGCCAGAGCAGCTGGCCGCGGATGGTGGCGACGTCCTGGTCCTCGTTGCGCGACTGGGTGCTGGGCCCCGCGCCGTTGCGGACATGCATGAAGCCGTCGCGCTTGCGGATAGCGGCGAAGACCCGCCCCGCCACCGTCTCGCTGATCGGACCGGTGACGCTGGCCGCCACGGCCCGGGCGTCGTAGTTGCCATAGGTCAGCTCGGCGTTAGCGCCGAAGTCGAACTCGGGCGCCTTGGTGATCACGTTGATCACGCCCGCCGAGGTGTTCTTGCCGAAGACCGTCCCCTGCGGACCCTTCAGCACCTCGATGCGCTCCAGCTCGCCCAGGTCGCCGAAGGCCACGCCGCTGCGGGCGCGGTAGACACCGTCGATCACGGTGCCGACCGAGGACTCCAGGCCCGGGTTGTCGCCGATGGTGCCGACGCCGCGGATGCGGATCGAGGTCTGGGCGCTGCCGGTGGACGAGGTGACACTGAGGCCGGGGGTCAGGACCTGCAGGTCCTTCACGTCGCGGACGCCGGCGTCCTGCAGCTGCTGGCCCGAGACCACGTTCACGACGATCGGAACGTCCTGCAGGTTCTGCTCGCGCTTCTGGGCGGTCACGATCACCGCATCCACCTCGGCCACGTCCGCCTCGGCGGCCTGAACCTGACCCGCAGCACAAATGACCGCCAGTACGGTGGCCGACGGCCCCCACCAACCCAATCGCATGCTTCCTCCCCTTGGCGTCTCGAATGGGCGCCTGTTCTTGGCTGGAAGCTTGCGGGCCGGGGCCTGACCGAACAAGCTAGCGGAAGTGATAGGGGGCGGACGCTTGCTTACCGACGCCGAGGCTCTGGCGCGCGATATCGTCGACATCGGCGCGCGCATCGGCCTGCCCTACGTGGCCGCCGCCGCAGACATCTCCTCGACCATCCCGCCGACGGGATCGGATGGGCGTCCGCTGGCCGAGACCGTCTTCCACTGGGTCGATCCCAAGCTGCGCTACTGGGAGGACCACGGCTTCGCCCTGCGCGCGGCCTTCATCCACGCCTCGCGCGCCTGTTCCGAGCCCTTCTATTTCACCGGCGGCCGCTTCGCCTCGTGGCGGCCGAACCGGGCCCTGGACGCCATCACCGCCGAGGGCCCGATCGACACCTATGGCGTCGGCGCCTCCATCGTCGCGCCCGCCTACCTGCCCGGCGGCGTGATCGGCGCGGTCGTCTGGGCCACCGAGGATCAGGCGTTCGACGTGGCCCGCGCCTTCGCCCGCCACGCCGCCGAGATGCACGTGCTGGCGCTGCGGTTCGTCGCCACCTACGAGGAGGCGGTGACCGGCTCGGACGAGACGCCGGCCAAGCTGACCCGGCGCGAGATCCAGTGCCTGAAATGGGCCGCCGCCGGCAAAACTGACGCAGAGATCGCCGAACTTGTGACCATCTCGCTGCCTACGGTCCGGTTCCATGTCACCAACGCCGCCCGCAAGCTCCGCGTCCCCGGCCGGTCCCAGGCGATTCAGCGGGCGTCGACGCTGGGCTACATCGGCGCGGGCGGTGCGGCGTCAGGTCCCGTGCGGACTCGCGCGTCGAGCGAGTAAGGTCACCCCGTGGGAGATTCGTGAGAGGACGGGTTTATGCGTCCGGGACTTTGGCGCGCGGGCGTAACGGCCGCGGCGCTGATCTGTTTTGCGTCCCCGGACGCTGTGGCGCTGGCGGCTCCCGCGCCCGCGACGCCGCGCGCCCTCACCACGAAGGAAGCCGCCGAATGGCAGCGCCTGGTCGTCCAGGCCGAGACCGCGCGAAAGGCCGGCAAATGGCGTGAACTGGAGCAGGTCAGCCGCCGCCGCGTCGCCATCGAGCAGCGCGCCTACGGCCCGGAGGCCGCCGTCACCGCCATCTCCTGGTCGTGGATTGGCCAAGCGCTGGTGCGCCAGGGCAAGGACGCCGCGGCCGAGCCCTTCTATCGCCGCGCGCTGGAGATCGACCGCAAGGCGTTGGGCGCGCGCGACCCGCAGACCCTGCTGGCCATCTCCAATCTGGCGGGGGTGCTGGAGCGGCGGGGCCGCTTCGCCGAGGCCGAGCCGCTGCGCCGCGACCTGCTGGCCGCCAGCCGCGCCATGTTCGGCGACCGCAGCGCCGAGGCCGCCGCCGCCACGGTGGCGCTGGCCGACATCCTGCGCGCCCAGTCCCATCCCGCCCAGGCCGAACCGCTCTATCGTCAGGCGGTCGAAGCCGACACGCGGCTGCTGGGCGAGAGGGATCCGCAGCTGGCCGCCGACCTGGGCTCCCTGGCCGCGACGCTTGACGACCTGGGCCGCTACGTCGAGGCCGAACCGCTGCACCGCCGCTCGCTGGCTATCCGCCGCGACGTGTTCGGCGAGCGCGACGCCGCCACGGCCCAGGCCTACGCCCGCATGGGCTCCAATCTGGACGCCCAGGGCCGCCATGCCGAGGCTGAGCCCCTGCTCCGCCTAGCCCTGACCACCGACCGCGACGTCCGCGGGCAGCGCCACGCCGCGACCGCCGCAGACGCGGCCGCCCTCGGCGCCAACCTGGACGCCCAGAAGCGGCCGGGCGAGGCCGAGCCCCTGCTGCGCGAGGCGCTGGAGACCCGGCGCAAGGTGCTGGGCGAAACCCACGCCGACACTGGAGTCAGCTACGGCGCGTTGGGTGACAACCTGGCCGCCCGCGGCAAGCGCGCCGACGCCGAGCGGCTGCACCGCAAGGCGCTGGAGATCGTCCGCGCGGCGCGCGGTGAGGGCGATCCCGCCACGGCCCAGGCCTACGCCGCGCTGGCGGCCGACCTCAGCGCCCGCGGCCGCTACCGCGACGCCGAGCCGATGTTGAGCCGGGCGCTGGAGGTGCGGCGCGCCGCGTTGGGCGAGCGCCACCCCCTCACGGCGGCCACCTACGACGCCCTGGCCGAGAACCAGCACCACCTGGCCGCCAACACCGGCGCCGAACAGCTGTCGTCGCGGGCCGTGGCCATCGTGCGCGCCCGGCGCTCGGCCGATCTCAGGAGCGGCGGCTCGGACCCCGACGCCGCCATCCGCCGCGCGCGCGCCGACGGCGACTCCGCCGCTTCCGCCGGCGAGCCCGTGTTCCGCCGTTATCTGCGCCTGGCCTGGCTGGCCTCGCGCGACCAGCCGAACCAGATGGGCCGGCTGCAGGATCAGGCCTTCACCGCCGCCCAGGACCTGGAAGTCTCGCCGGCCGCCCGGGCCCTGGCCCAGACCGCCGCCCGGGCCGCCTTCACCCGCAAGGCGGCCGCCGGCGATGCGCGCGTGCGCCAGGATTTGGCCGGCCAGGTGCGCCAGATCGAGGGGCAGCTCGCCCGCGCCCTGCCGCAGGACGATCCCGCCAAGGCCGCCCGCGTGGGCGCGGCGCTAGACGCCGTGGGCCGCGAGCTCGCCGGCCTCGACGCGCGCCTGCAGAAGGACAATCCGAACTACGCCGAGACGATCTCGCCGCCCGCGCTCTCCATCGCCCAGGCGCAGAAGCGGCTGAAGCCCGGCGAAGGGCTGCTGTTCATCGTGCCGACCGGCGACGACGTCCACGTCTTCGCGATCTCGCGCATCAAGGTCTCGTGGAATCGCCTGGAAGGCCGCCAGGCCGAGCTGGAGGCCCGCATCCGCGCGCTGCGCTGCGAGGTCGACGACGGGGCCTGCGGCGGCAAAGCCGGGCCGGTGAGCGAGGCGCACGTGCAGCCGTTCGACCTGCAGACCGCCTACAGCCTCTACCGCGACCTGATCGCCCCGGTGGAAGGCGCGTTGCCCGGCGTGGATCGGCTGTTCGTGACCACCTCGGGCGCGTTCGGCAGCCTGCCGCTGGGGCTCCTGCCCATTTCGGCGCCGCAGGCCGGCCAGAGGAACCCCCAGGCCTTGGTCGCCGCGAGCTGGCTCGCCGACCGCTACGCCCTGACGACGCTGCCCTCGGTCGCCAGCCTGCGGACCACCGCGCCGTCGAAGCGGCCGCCCGCCCAACGCTGGGCCTTCGTGGGCTATGGCGACCCAGCCATCGACCGCCCGGCCCCCGTCCTGCGCGGCGTCGCCGAGGCCAAGCCCGCCGTCTTCGCACCGTTGCCCGGCACGGCCGACGAGCTGCGGGCCATGGCGCGGACCCTGGGCGCGCCGGCCGCCAGCGTGCGCCTGGGCGGCAAGGCGACCGAGACCTCGATCAAGACCTCGCCCGACCTCAGCAAGGCCGGCGTGGTCGCCATCGCCACCCATGGGCTGCTGTCGCACGAGGCGCCCGGCGTGGACGAGCCGGGCCTGGTGCTGAGCCCGCCGGCCAAGGCCACCGCCCAGGACGACGGCGTGTTGACCGCCAGCGAAGCCGCCGCCCTCGACCTTTCGGCCGACTGGGTGATCCTGTCGGCCTGCAACACCGCCGGGGGCGACGGCCAGCCGGGCGCCGACAGCCTGTCGGGCCTCGCGCGGGCGTTCCTCTACGCCGGGGCGCGGGCGCTGCTGGTGAGCCACTGGCGGGTGTTCGACGACGCCACCGCCGCCCTCACGGTGCAGACCCTGGCCATCCAGAAGGCCAATCCGCGGCTCAGCAAGGCCGAGGCGCTGCAGAAGGCCATGCAGGCGGTGCGCACAGGGCGGCGGCCGGACGGCTCCGCCCTGCCTGGCTGGCGGCCGGAGTGGGCTCACCCCGCCTACTGGGCGCCTTTCGTGGTCATCGCGGCCGACGGCTAGCGGCCGACCTGGATGCCTGACCGCCATAGACTCTTATTGCGACTAATTCTTAATTGCATCATTGTCCGAGCATGGACCAAGCCGCCAAGCTCACCCCCGGCGAGAACCTGCTGATCTGCGGGGTCAGGGCGTGGGCGGCGGCGCGGTGCGCGGGCGAGCAGCCGCATCGGGCGGTGTCCGACGCGCTGAGCCGGCGGACCAATCCCCAGGTGGCGGCGCGGTTCGTGGCGTGGATCCAGGCCGTGGAGGCCACGACCCGCCGGCCGATCAAGGCCGAGTGCGCGTGCTGCGGCGGGGCGGCGCCCGACGTCCAGCGGCTGGTGGTCGCCTGCGGGGTCGCGCCGGTGGCCTTCGAGATGGGCGAGAAGCTGATCGCGCCGCTGGTCCGCGACCCGCGGCCGGTGATGGTGCTGGCCCGCTCGCTGAACGCGGCCCTGGCCCAGGCCGGCTGGCCCCTGCCCGCGCGGCTGGGCGCGCCAAGCGAACCCGGCGCCGCAGGCCGCACCCTGCACTAGGGTCTGTATGCCGCTCACCCCGGCGAATGCCGGGACCCAGAGGGATGGTCTCGGAGGCGGGTTCCGGTGGCTCCGAGCCAATCCGATCAGCCTGCCGGCCATTGGATCTGGGTCCCGGCATTCGCCGGGATGAGCGGAAATCACTGAACTAGGGGCTAAAGAACACCACCACACCGACCAGGCCCGCGAGACTGACGCCGGTGAGGATCAGGCTGGTCCGCAGGCGGAAGCGCAGGCTGAAGAACAGCACGTAGCCGATCACCGACAACAGCAGGATGACGATCGCCGAGGCGTCGATGATCGCCTTCCAGGCGGCGCTGGCGTTCTTGCCCCGGTGCAGCTCGTTGATCGTGTCGATCAGGCGGGCGTGCTTGGTCTCGACCTCGGCCTTGCCGGTCGCAAGGTCGACGACGACGTCGGACGAGCCCTTCGGCCCCTCGAAGCGCAGCTGGGCCTCCTCGTCGATCACCTCGCCGCTCTGCCAGGCGCCGATCAGCGGCGTGGCCTTGCCGACCGCTTCGCCCAGGGCCCTGGCCGGATCCTTGGCCGCCTTGGCGCGCGCCAGGTCGGCGGCGGCTAGCGTGACGGCCGTCTCCTTCGACGGCTGCTCCTTGTCGGTGGTGGTCCACTCGGGGTGGTTCAGCAGGAGGCCGGTGATGGCGAAGAAGATCAGGGCCAGGAACGCGAACGCCGACAGGTAGCCGTGCCAGGCGCGCGACTGCCGGTAGATCTCGACCTTCCAGTTGATGGCCTTGCGGGCCGCCTTGGGCTGGGCGTCTGCCTTCACTTACTTCGACTTCCCGTACCGGACCTGGGTGGCGCCCAGTTCGTCCTTGCCGGGCGCGGCCCCGGTAGCAGGCGCGGCCCCCAGCGTCACCTCGATCGCCTGGTAGGCGTGGCCGCCGTGTTCTCGGGCGGCCTCGACGTTGATCAGGTACTTGCCCTGCGCCACGCGCTTGCCGTCGGCGTCCGTGCCGTCCCAGCCCACGGTGTACTTGCCGGGCGCCCGGGTGGGCTTGCCCATGGCCTCGACGATACCCGGCGTCTTGCGCCCCACGCGCCGCCACCAGACGTAGTTGTCTTCCTGCCAGTCCTGCCGAAGGCCCTGCACCAGCAGCGTCTTGATCGGGTTCTTGTCCAGGTCCGTGACCCAGACGATCACGAACGGCTTCTTGTAGTTGGCCGCCTCGATCTTCGGCAGCGTGTAGGTGACGTCCACGGTGAAACCGGCGGGCAGCGGCGCGGCCGCCTGGCAGGCGTTCCAGCCCGAGGTCGCCCAGGCCTGGCCGTCTTCGATCATCATGGCTTCCAGGCCCGGCGTCGCCTCGGCGAAGGCCAGGGCCGCGTCGCGCGGCATGACGGAGAGCGCGGTCGAGGCCGCGTCGGCGGTCGCGGCGTCGGCGGCCAGCACGGCGGTCTGGCGAGCCGGAGCCGGCGCGCCGGTCGCGGGGTCGGTCAGGTGCGAACGCGCTACGCCGTCCACGAGGCGGTCGCGCATACCGGGACCGCTGACCGCCAGGGCGCGGTTCGAGACGCGGACGATCGCAGCGGGCGCGGCGTTGTCGGCCAGGTTGGCGGGATCGGCGACGCCGACGCTCCACGGGCGGTCGCCCCAGCAGGCGATGTCGCCGCCCATGTCGATCATCATCGCCGTGGCGCACGGCGCGGCGCGGCGCGCGGCGGCCATCGCGGCGTCGATCACGTGGCCCTTGGCCAGGCCGTCGACGGCGAAGGTCACGCCTTCGGGGCGGGTCACCGTGCGCGTCGCGCGGTCGAGGCCCACCTCGGCAGCCTCGGCGCGGGCCACGGCGGCGCAGATGTCGTCCGACGTCGAAAGCGCTTCGGACGCGCCCATCCGCGCGCTGAATGCGCCGCCGGTCTTCGTGCGCCAGGATTCACAGGCCGACAGCACGGCGAAGAGGTCGGGCGACACCTGCCTGGCCTCGGCGCGGTTCAGGGCCGAAAGCTCGCTGTCCTCGCGCCAGCCGCTCAGCACCCGGTCCAGCCGCGCGATCTCGCTGGTCGCGGCGGCGAAGGCGAACTCGGCCTCGGCCCGCGTGCCCGCCTCCACCGCCATGTCGAACGACGTGCCCAGCACATGGTCCAGGTGGAACGACCAGGTCTGCGCCGGCGCCTCGCTGGGGGCCGCGACACTGGCCAGGAGGGCGGAAACGGCGACGAGCGAGGACATGACGGCTCCGGCAAAATACGAGGCGCACGCACGCCCCAAAACCACTGCGGCCCTTGTATGTGCGAATGGTTCGCATTAGCAAGGCATGGCTCAGGTGGAGGCGTGAAAATGCAGCGGGTGGCGGGTGTTGTGGGCGTGATCGGCGCCCTTCTGGTCGCCCAGGCAGCGCAGGCCGCGCACATGCCGTACATCAAGCCCACGACCTTCGGGCCGAAACGCGACTTCGTCACCCTCGAGTCGGGCATGGCCGCCGACCACTTCTTCGCCATGGACTTCCCGATCCGCGGCGAGGGCGATTACTGGGTCACCGGCCCGACGGGCGCCCCCGTGAAGGCGACCAGCGCCACGAACCACAAGGAATTCTCGGTCGTCGAGGCCGCGCTGCCCGGCCCCGGCACTTATCGCATCACCACCGGCGAGCGCGCCGGCCGCACGGCCAAATGGGCCAAGGTGGACGGCGAGTGGAAGATGGTCCGTCCCGCCGGCGGTCCCGGCGGCCCACCGCGAGCCGAGGCCCCACGCCCCGACGCGCCGCGGCCCGCCGCGCCCGGCGGCGCAGCGCCGCCCGCGGGTGGCGGTGGTGGTGGCGGCGGCCGCGGCATCGAGGAGTCGGCCGTCCCGCCCGGCGCCGAAACGATGAACGCGGTCTCCTACCTGCGGGCCGAGACCTATGTGACGCGCGGCGCGCCCGACCGCGCCGCCCTGAAGCCCACCGGCCAGGGCTTCGAGGCCGAACTGGTCACCCATCCCAACGAGATCTTCGCTGGCGAGGCCTTCAAGCTGCGCTTCCTCAACGACGGCAAGCCTGTGGGCGACGTCACCTATGCCGTCTACCGCGGCGGCGATTTCTACGAGGAGAAGCGCTACACGAACTCCTCGCGCACGGGCGCCGACGGCGCGGCCGCCGTCACCATCGAGGAGGCCGGCGTCTACGTCCTGGTCGCCACTTGGCCCGGCCGTGTCGAGGGCCAGCCGATGGTCCCCGCGCCCCAGACCACCACCTACAGCCTGACGTTCGAAGTCTCGCGCTGAGCTCTGAATTACCTCGGAGATTTCTGACGACGCGTCGCAACGCATCAGGTCGGGCCGACGCCCGGAGGCTTGCATCCCACGGCGCAGGTCTTATCCCGGATCGGCGATGCTTTGCCGACTCCTCTACGCCAGCCGGATCGCCGACACGGCGACCGCGCAGATAGCGACCACGATGGCGGACATCCTGGTCGTCTCGGCCCGGTGCAACCGCCGCGACGCGATCACCGGCCTCCTGCTGGCCAACGGCGAATGCTTCGTGCAGGCGCTGGAGGGGCCGGACCGTCTGGTGACGGCCTGCTACGAGCGCATCCTGGTCGACGAGCGGCACCGCGACGTGCGGCTGCGGCTGCTGGCCGGGATCGACGAGCGGCAGTTCCCGCGCTGGTCGATGTGCGGGCTCTACCTGTCGGACCTGGACGACACGATCCTGGCGCCGCCCGACATCGGCTTCGACCTGATCGACGCCGACGCGGGGGCGCTGCTCCAGCACTTGGAGGGGATCAGCCTGCGCCACGCGCACCGGCTGGACACCCTGCACGAACGGCTGGTCGCCCAGGCCGGTCAGGCCCGCCCGGGGCGAGCCTAACCGGGCCTAGCGCGGCGTCATCCTGATCGCGCCGTCCAGGCGGACGTCCTCGCCGTTGAAGTAGCCGTTGGTGATCATGGTCTCGGCGAGCTGGGCGTACTCCTCGGGCACGCCCAGGCGCTTGGGGAAGGTCACCGAGGCGGCGAGGCCCGCCTTCACGTGCTCGGGCGCGCGGCCCAGCAGCGGGGTGTCGAAGATGCCCGGCAGGATGGTGTTGACCCGGATGGCCTCGCTGGAGAGGTCGCGGGCGATGGTCAGCGTCATGCCGACGATGCCGGCCTTCGAGGCGGTGTAGGCCACCTGGCCGATCTGGCCCTCCTCGGCGGCCACCGAAGCCGTGTTGACGATCGCGCCACGGTCGCCGTCCTCCAGCAGCGGCAGGCTCAGCATGCCCGCCGCGCTCTTGGTGATGCAGCGGAAGGTGCCGATCAGGTTCACCTGGATGATCCGCTCGAAGTTCTCCAGCGGGTATTCCTTGACCGCGCCCGTCTCCTTGTCGCGGCTGACGGTCTTGGCCCCGCCGCCGACGCCGGCGCAATTCACGAGGATCCGCTCCTGGCCATGGGCGGCGCGGGCCTTGGCGAAGGCAGCATCCACCTCCTCGGACGAGGTGACGTTCACCGCGCAGAAGACGCCGCCGATCTCCTTGGCCAGGGCCTCGCCCGCCTCGGGGTTGAGGTCGAACACGGCCACCTTCACGCCGTGGCTCGCCAGCCGGCGCGCCGTCGCCGCGCCCAGGCCCGAGGCGCCGCCGGTGATGACGGCCGAGATGGTGTTGTCGAGTTTCATGGTCGCTCCGGGATGCAGTGGCCCTGCTTTGCCCGGCCGCACCCAGCGTCAGGCAACCGCTACCAGACGTCGACGAACGACCGCGCCTTGCCGGGCGCCCGCGGCGGGCACGACTTGATGCCTCGGACGATCCAGTCGCGGGTCTCGGCGGGGTCGATGACAGCGTCGATCTCGTCGACCTGGGCCACCGAGATGGCCTTGCCGTTCTCGTACATCCGCCCGACCAGCTTCTGGAACAGCGCCTCGCGGGCGACGGGGTCGGGCTCGGCGTCCAGCTCCTTGCGGTAGCCAAGGCGCACGGCGCCCTCCAGGCCCATCGGCCCGAACTCGGCGGTGGGCCAGGCGATGGTGAAGGCCGAGGCCGAGAAGTCGCCGCCGGTCATGGCCTGCGCCCCCAGGCCGTAGCCCTTGCGCAGCACCACGGCGAACAGCGGCACACTGAGGCCCGCCGAGGTGACGAACAGGCGCGACCCACGCCGGATGGCGGCGGTGGCCTCGCTGTCGGGGCCGACCATGAAGCCGGGGGTGTCGCACAGGCTCATCACCGGCACGCCATAGGCGTCGCAGAGCTGGAGGAACCGCGCGCCCTTCTCCGCCCCCTCGCTGTCGATGGCTCCGCCCAGGTGTCGCGGGTCATTGGCGAAGAGGCCCAGCGGCCGGCCTTCGATGCGCAGGAAGCCGGTGATCATCCCCTTGCCGTAGCCGCCGCGCAGCTCGATCCACGAGCCGGTGTCGGCCAGCGTCTCGATGACCCGGCGCACGTCGTAGGCGCGCACCCGGTTCTCGGGGATCAGGTGGCGCAGCAGGCGCTGGTCGGGGCAGGTCCAGTCCGCGATGTCGCCCTGAAAATAGCCCAGCAACTGGCGCGCGGCGGCGGTCGCCGCGGCCTCGTCGGCCACCAGCAGGTCCAGCACGCCGTTGGCGTACTGCACGGCCGAGGGGCCGATCTCGTCGGGCGAGAAGACGCCCAGGCCGCCGCCCTCGATCATCGCCGGGCCGCCCAGGCCGATGTTCGAATATTCCGTGGCGATCGTGATGTCCGCGCAGCCGAAGAACACCGCATTGCCCGCGAAGCAGCGGCCGGAATTGATCGAGATCCGCGGCGCGATACCCGACAGGCGCGCGAAGGTGGTGAAGCTGGTGGTGTCCAGCGACGAGGCCGAGAGGCCGCCCGCGTCCACGTCGCCGGGCCGCCCGCCGCCGCCCTCGGTGTACCAGACCACCGGCAGTTTCCAGTGCTCGGCGAACTCCAAGATGCGGTCGGTCTTCTTGTGACTGAAGTGGCCCTGCGTGCCGGCCAGCACGGTGAAATCGTAGGCCAGCGCCACGCAGCGCTGGCCGTTCACCTCGCCCACGCCGGTGACGATGCCGTCGGCGGGCGTGTTGACCTGCAGGTCCTCGACCGAGCGGCGGCGCTTCTGGGCGGCGATGGCCAGGGCGCCGTACTCCTTGAAGGTGCCGGGGTCGAAGAGGTCGGCCAGGTTCTCGCGGGCGGTGCGCTGGCTGTTGCGCCGGCGGCGCGCCACGGCGTCGGGCCGGTTGCCGTCGAGGGTCAGCGCGGTGCGCGCGAGCACCTCGGCCAGGTCGGGGCGGATGAGGTCGAGGTCGATCTCCTCGGCGGCGACGGCATGAGCGGCGTCGGCGCCCGGCTCGATGAAGGCCAGCGGCGCGCCCTCGTCCAGGGTTTCGCCGACGGCGGCGGCCAGCGCATGGACGAGGCCCGCGACCGGCGCGGCCACCACGTGCTGCATCTTCATGGCTTCGAGGACCGCCACCGGCTGGCCGACGGCGACGGCCTCGCCGGGCGCGACCTCCAGGCTGACCACCGTGCCCCGCAGCGGGGCGGGCGCTGGCTGTGTTCCAGGCGGCGTGGCGAGCTGGGTTCGGGCCGCGCTCTCGGCGGCCTCGGCCGCCGGCGGTGGCGCGAGCTCGGCGGCGCGGGCCAGCAGCTCCGGCAGGTTGGCTTCGAGGAAGGTGGTGTCGGCGGTCCCGGCCGTGAACTCCGGCCGCTCCAGCACGGCCCGCAGCAGCGGCAGGCTGGTGGGCGCGCCCTCGATGCGGAACTCGGCCGCCGCGCGGCTCGCCCGCACGGCGGCGGCGGCCAGCGTGGGTGCGTGGACGATCACCTTGGCGACCAGGGAGTCGAACGCCGGATTGGTGCGGTAGCCGCCGTAGCCGTAGCCGTCGACGCGGACGCCCGGGCCGCTGGGCGGCTCGTACCGGCCGAGCACGCCCCCGGCCCCGCTGGCCACCTGGCCGTCGGCGCCCAGGCTCTCGAGGTTCACGCGGAGCTGGATCGCGGCGCCCGAAACCGGTGGCGGTCCGGCCGCGACGCCCAGGTCGGCCAGGCTGCCGCCAGCGGCGAGACCCAGCTGGATCTGCACCAGGTCGAGGCCCGTCACCGCCTCGGTGACCGTGTGCTCCACCTGCAGGCGCGGATTGACCTCCATGAAGGCCGCCGTCGCGTCATCCAGCAGGTATTCGAACGTGGCCAGGCCGCGCAGGCCGGCCGCCGTCGCCATGCGGATCGAGGCTTCCTGGAGCGTCAGCCGGATCTCGGACGACAGGCCGATGGCGGGCGCAACCTCGATCAGCTTCTGGCGCCTGCGCTGGATCGAGCACTCGCGGTCGTGGATCGCCACGGCCGAGGTCCCGTCGCCGGCGATCTGCACCTCGATGTGCCGGGCGCGGGCGATCACCGCCTCGGCGTAGAGCCGCCCGTCGCCGAACGCGCCCTCGGCCTCGCGGACGCAGGCGTCGTAGGCGGCGGCCGGGTCCTCGCCGGCCGCGACGAGGCGCATGCCGCGCCCGCCGCCGCCGGCAAGCGCCTTGATCATGATCGGTCCGCCCACCTGGGCCTGCAGCGCGCGGACCTCGTCGAGGGTGGCAGGGCCTGCCGTGCCGGGCGCCAGCGGCACGCCATGCTCGGCGGCGAAGGCGCGGGCGCGGGCCTTGTCGCCGAACAGGTCCAGCGCCTCGGGGCTCGCGCCGACGAAGGTGAGGCCCGCCGCGGCGCAGGCGCGGGCGAAGGCGGCGTTCTCGGACAGGAAGCCATAGCCGGGATGCACGGCGTCGCAGCCGGCGGCGACCGCCGCGGCGACCACGGCGTCGATGTCGAGGTAGGCGCGCGGGCCCACGCCCTGCAGCGCCACGGCCTCGTCGGCCAGGCGCGCGTGCAGCGACGCGGCGTCGTCCTGCGAGTACGCAGCCACGGTCGCGATCCCGAGGTCGGCGGCGGCGCGGGCGACCCGGATGGCGATCTCGCCCCGGTTGGCGATGAATAGGCGCTTCAGCCGCGCACCCGTTCGGCGAGAGGTCGGACTTGCATCGCGGCCATCATAGGCGCCCTGCCGCGGCGGCCGGAACCCCTCGAATTGCCGGTATCGCTGGCGCCGCTACGCTGGGACCGAGTCGTCCGGGCGGGCCCCATGCTGCTGTCGATCCTCGGCTTCCTGATGGTGGCCACGTTCATGACGCTGATCATGACCAAGCGGCTGGCGCCGCTGGTGGCCCTGATCGTCGTGCCGGTGATCTTCGGCGCGCTGGCCGGCCAGGCGCCGGAGCTGGGCGGGATGATGCTGGCGGGCGTGACCAAGATCGCGCCGACCGCGGTCATGATCATGTTCGCCATCCTCTACTTCGGCCTGATGATCGACGCCGGCCTGTTCGACCCCGTGGTCCGCCGGCTGCTGGAGGTCGTGCAGGGCGATCCCGTCCGGGTGGTGATCGGCACGGTGATCCTGGCCACCTTCGTCTCGCTCGATGGCGACGGGTCGACCACCTACATGGTCACCTGCACGGCGCTGTTGCCGCTCTACAAGCGCCTGCGGCTGAACCCGCTGATCATGGCCTGCCTGATCATCCTGTGCAGCGGGATCATGAACCTGACGCCGTGGGGCGGGCCGACCGCCCGCGCTGCGGCGGCGCTGCAGCTGGAGCCGGCCGAGCTCTTCCTGCCGATGATCCCGGCCATGGCGCTGGGGCTCGCCTGGCTGGTCTTGCTGGCCTGGCTCTATGGCCGCGCCGAGCGGCGCCGGCTCGGCCGCCTCACCCTGGACACACCCGACATCCCGCGCGCCACGCCGGGGACGTGGAACGACCAGATCGCCGGCATCTCGGACCTGACCCTCACCGAAGGCGGCCAGGTCACCGTCTCCACCGATCCCGCCGCCTGCCGGCCACGGCTGTTCTGGGTCAACGCCGCCCTTACCGTCGTCCTGCTGACGGTCCTGGTGGCCGGGGTCATGCCGCTGTCGGTGCTGTTCATGCTGGGCTTCGCGGTGGCGGCCCTGGTGAACTATCCGCGCATGGAGGACCTGAAGGCCCGTATCGCCAGCCACGCGCCGAACGTGCTGGCCATGGTCTCGCTGGTCTTCGCCGCCGGCGTCTTCACCGGCATCCTGTCGGGCACGGGCATGGTCGAGGCGATGCCCAAGTCGCTGCTGGCCATGATCCCGCCCTCGATGGGCCCGTACCTCGCGTGGATCACAGCGGTCATCAGCCTGCCGGGCACGTTCTTCGTCTCGAACGACGCCTTCTACTTCGGCGTGCTGCCGGTGCTGGCCGAGGCGGCCTCGCACTATGGCATCGGCAAGCCGGCCATCGGCGCCGCGGCCCTGGTCGGCCAGCCGTTCCACCTGCTGAGCCCACTGGTCCCGTCCACCTGGCTGCTGGTCAGCCTGTCGGGCGTGGAGTTCGGCGACCACCAGCGCTTCACGATGCGCTGGGCCGCCGCCACCTGCGCGGTGCTCGCCCTGGGCGCGATGCTGCTGGGCGTCTTCCCGCTGAGGGCCTGAAGCCGCCGCGTTTCGCGGTCCGTAACGCGGCTTGACTCCAACAACCTTAAGAATACGGTCAATAACAGCACGCGTATTTGTTGTGTCCGAATGAGGCGCGGCGGAGCGCGGATCGCCTTTGACACCGGGAGAGTGTCTTGGGTCGCTCAGTCGCGAACGTCGCCGCCCGCCATCCATGGAAGCTGCAGGTTCGACATGGCTGACCGCACGGACGACGGGGTGGCCGCGCTGACCCCGTTGATCTTCATCCACGACGCCGCGATCGACGACTTCGTCGCGACGCTGCTGCTCCTCGGCATGCCGCAGTACGACCTGTGGGGCGTGGTGATCGCCAATGCAGATTGCATCCCGCAGGCCGGCATCGACGTCGCGTCGCGCGTCGCGCAGTTCATGGGACAGCCCAACCTTCCGATCGGCCTTAGCGCGGCGCGTGGATGGAATCCGTTCCCCTGGCCCTATCGCGGCGACTGCGTGCGCCTCGCGGCCATCCCCAGCCTGGCGCCGTTCCGGTCGACCGTTCCGACGCCGCCCCCTTCGGGTGACGAGGTGCTGGCGGGACTGCTCTACAAGGCGAGCCAGGCCAAGACGCCCGTCACCATCCTGCTCACGACCGGATTCACGCCGCTCATGGCGGTCCTGGACCAGCAGCCCGAGCTGGAGGCCGCGATCGGCCAGGTCGCCTGGATGGGCGGCGCGCTCGACGTCCCGGGCAATCTCGATCCCAAGACGATCGACCCCAGCGTCGCCAACACGACCGCGGAGTGGAACGTCTTCTGGGACCCCTTCGCCGCGGATCGGGCGCTGGGACGCTTGCGGGACGTCAAGGTCTTCCCGCTCGACATCACCAACACGGCGTCGATCACCGCGCAGTTGATGGCGCAGCTCCAGCGGCAAGGTGCGGCGGGCGACAGTTTCTCGCAGTTCGCTTTCGAAGCCTACGGCCTCGTTTCGGACGAGCCCTTCTACGACATGTGGAACGTCACGTCGGCCGTCTGGCTCGACGCCCCGCAGGTCTACGCGGCGCCCGAAACCACCGCGCTCCAGGTCACGCAATGGGGCTTCGAGCAGGGGCAATTACTCCGCGCGCCATCGGGATCGAAGCGGCCGCCACAGGAGGCCTACCTGAGCTTCGCCGACCGCGCGGGCTTCTACAGCTATGTCGCCAAGGGGCTTGCGCGATCGTCCTGATCGCAGACGGGGGAAACGGGGCATGAAGACGGCAATACACGGGCTCGCCGCGGCCAGGGCCGCGCTCATGGTGGCGGCCGGGCTGCTGATCCTGGCCACAGGTGGGTGCCGGCCCGCCCCGAAGGATGGAGAGGCCGCCAAGTCGCCCGCCGAGCTCGCCTTCCGCGACTCTGTCGACAGTCCGGGCGGGAAGGACGCCCGCGTCTTCAAGCTCAGCGCCGCCTACCCCAGGGAAGCGCCGCCGGCCTGCGCCGAGTGCGCCTGGCTGAAGCAGCCGGTCGACTTCCGTCCCAAGTTCCCGCCGCAGCCGCGCCCCGACGCCTGGACGGCCGGAGGGTGGTCGACCTATCTCGGCTCGATCCTGACCTATGTCCGGAAAGGCCAGGACCCCGACCTGAAGGACGAAATCGGATTCCGCACCGAGGTCGACGGGGCGACGCGCTGGTACAACGTCCCCTGGATGGCCTACGACCCGACGGTCGGCCGCGAGTTCCGCCACGGGACCACCAACGAGCGCACGGCGCACCTGAAGGAGCTCGTCGGCCCCGGCGCCGCGATGGCCGCAGCGGCCGCGCCGCAGATCAACGCGACCAACTTCCTCCCGATGATGAGCGAAGCCTGCAAGGCGCGCTTCCCGAACGGCTTCGAGACCTGGTCGGTGGGCTACTACAATCCCCAGGGCGGCTACGCCCTCGGCCGGGCGATCCCGAAGGACGGCGTGCCGCGGACCGCGGACTACCTGGGCTCGCAGGTCCCTGACGGCCTGCCGTTCCCGGAAGGCACGACGGTGGTCAAGGTCCTCACGACCAACGCCCCGGTCGACTGCGTGCCCTACCTCAAGGGCTCGCCCGAATGGCGGGTGAACCGCCACGTGATGGACCCCGCCACCAAGCGCTACCAGTGCCAGCGGGAGGTCCAGGTCTCGCGGATCGTCCAGATCGACGTGGCCGTCGCCGACCGTCGCTCGCCGACCGGCTGGGTCTACGGCACCTTCGCCTACAATGGCGAGCAGGCCGGGGCGACGTTCTGGGACCGACTCGCGCCGCTGGGCGTGCAGTGGGGCGCCGACCCCTGGACATTCCCCGCCGTGCCGGAAGCCGACAGCCAGCCGCTGCAGCAGTCGGTGGCCAATCCCGGCGTGACGATCTTCGAGCACATGGGGTGCCGCGGGCGGCTCGCCGGCCCCGTCGACAACCCGCAGTCGTCCTGCATGTCCTGCCACGCCAGCGCCTACGCTGCGAAGCCCGGAGCGGCCTCGGTGATGGGCCGCAACGTCCCGCCCTCCTTCGGGTTCGATGGGCTGTGCGAGGCCTACTCCGCGGACAACGCGGCCTACTTCCAGAATCCGACGCCGCCGCAGGGCTTCCCGGGCGGGAAGTATCCCGCGGCGATGTCGCTCGACACGTCGCTGCAGCTCGAGGTGGCCTTGCAGCAGTACGGGCAGTTCGCGACGGCGAAGGCGCCCCAGGCCTGCACCCTGTCGGGAAGCTGAGGATGGGCCGCGATCATCCCTCCCGCCGCGGCCTGCTGACCGGCGCCACGGCGGTCTCGCTCGCAGCCGCGGCCGCGCCCGCCGCCAGGACCGCACCAGCCGCCGACGGTGGCCGGGTGCAGCTCGCCTGCGGGTTCAAGGAAACCACGATCGACGGGCGGCGCGTCCGCCTGCGCGCGTACAACGGCCAGGTTCCCGGCCCTCTCCTGACCACGCGGCCGGGCGAGGTGCTCAGGATCCGCCTGCGCAATGACCTGCCGCCTTACGACTCGCAAGGGTGGAACGGGGACCACAACGTCCCGCATCGGCTCGACGCCACCAACCTCCACGTCCACGGCATGGACGTGCGCCCCCACCTCTTCGAGCCGCTCGGCACCTCCGATCCGCTCGCGCCGATGATCGCCGTCGGACCAGGCCAGTCGCTGGACTACGATTTCGAGGTCCCCGCCGACCACCCTCCGGGCCTCTACTGGTACCATCCGCACCACCACGGCTCGACGGCCGTCCAGGCGGTGAGCGGCATGGCCGGCCCGATCATCGTGCGGGGGAACATCGACGAGGTCCCCGAGATCAAGGCCGCGCGCGACATCCCGCTCGTCGTGCAGGACCTGGGCCTCTTCCCGAGCGAGACCGACCCCGACCTTTGGACCTACGAGCCGAAGCAGAACGCCATCTGGCAGACCTTCACCGGCCAGGTGACGATCTACGACCCCGCGACCGGCAAGGCCGACCCCACGAACCTGCTCGGCGGCTTCACGACAGGCGACTACGCGCTGCGCTATTTCCTGATGAACGGCCAGCCGTTCTTCCGCGAGACGCATAACCCAGCGGCGCCGACCCAACCCACGCCCGCCCAGCTGCCGCCGCAGCGGATCCGGGTCCGCCCCGGCGAAGTCGTGCGGTTCCGGATGCTCAACGGCGCGTCCGACAACCTCATGCCCATCGTGGTCGAAGGCCACGAGATGCACCTCCTGGCGCTGGACGGGGTCAACTTCACCGAGGTCCGGACCATCCCCGTCTACTCAGGAACCGCCGGCCTCGGACAGGTGCTGCTCGCCCCCTCCAACCGGGCGGAATTCCTGATCCGCGGCAGCGACACGCCGGGCGTCTACCGCGTGCTGCAGCTCGCCCAGTCGCAGCAGTTCCTGACCAGCGTGCAGAAGACGATCTGCGAGATCGAGGTCGCCGGCCGGCCGAAGCCCATGCCGCTGCCCGGCCGCCTCCCGACGCCCACGCGCAACTACCCACTGATCCAGCCTTCCGAGATCCGCCATCGCCGCACCCTGCAGTTCGGGGGCGCCTTCCCGGGCGTGATGAACCCGGTCGTCGGCATCGACCTCCTGATCAACAACATGCAGTACGAGGAGACGGCGGTCCCGATCGTCGTGGACCGCGGCGACGCCGAAGAGTGGACGCTGGTGGTCGGCGGGCCGCACCACGGCGGGACCGAGGGTCACCCCTTCCACATCCACGTCGTCTCGTTCGAGGTGATCTCGATCAACGGCGTTCCCGAGCCACCCGGCACCTTCCGCGACACCGTCTGGGTCCCGATGAACGGGACGGTCGTCGTCCGGATGCGCTTCAAGCAGTGGCTGGGAAAGTCGGTCTTCCACTGCCACATCCTCCCGCACGAGGACACGGGCATGATGCAGAACTTCCTGATCGTGGCGCCGAAGCCCGGTCGCCACCATTAGCCGGGCCAAGACGCGTTCGCGCGGACTGGCGCGGTCGAGCCGACTACTTCGCCACGAGGTCCTGCTTCAGCCACCGGCAGGTCAGCAGGAAGAAGGCGCCGCTGAGGGCGTAGAGGCTGGCGGTGATCAGGAGGGACCTCTGCAGGCTCTGCGGATGGACCACGGCGCAGGCGGCCCTGAGGTCGGCCGACAGGCCGGCCCGGGCCGCGCCTTCGCAGGCTGAGCGCGTGAGGTCGGCGGCGCCGAGCGCGGCGGCCTGGCTGGCGAACAGCAGGTCGCTGAGCCAGCCGATGAAGAGCGGGCCCAGCCCGTAGCCCAGCAGGTTCAGCATGAACATCAGGACGGCGGTGGAAAGCGCGCGGGTCTGGGCCGACACGACGCCCTGGCCGATCGTGTACTGGGCCGCCAGGTAGCCGTACTTGGCGCCGCCGCCGATCAGGAGCCCCATCAGGCAGAGCCGCAGGTCATGGGTCGTGAAGGCCAGCACGTAGAACGGCACCGAGATCGCCATGCCGGCGGCGGGGAGCCAGGCGATGGCGGTGGGGCTGCGCGCGCCCACCTTCTCGGCCAGCCAGCCGGTCCCCAGCGTGCCCAGCGACGACGCGATGGCGACCGGCACATTGATCATCAGCGCCGCCTCGCCGGCGGTCAGGCCGAAGCTGCGGTTGATGAACAGCGACTGGAACGAGGAGATGCCGTAGCCGCAGAAGGCCGCGATGGTGGCGGCGGTGGTCATCGACCAGAACGACTTCTTGGACGCGATCTCACGCAGGCCATCGGCGAAGCGGACGGTCTCGCGGCGCGGGGTGCCCGGCGGGTCGGTGTAACCGCGCGGCGGCTCGCGGACCGTGAGCTTGAAGGCCGCGGCGATCAGCAGGCCGGGCAGCCCCAGGATGAAGAAGGCCCAGCGCCAGCCCAAGGCGTCGGTGATCGGGCCGCCGATCACGTTGGCCAGCATGGCGCCGAGCGTGACGCCCATGGCGTAATAGCCAAGGGCCGTGGAGCGGGCGCGCGGCGGGTAGTAGTCGGCGATCAGGGAATTGGCCTGGGGCGTGCAGCCGGCCTCGCCGATGCCGACGCCGACCCGGCAGGCCAGCAGGATCCAGAACGCCCCGATGGTGATCGAGCCGATCGTGACCTCGGCGGCGAGCCCGCAGGCGGCGGTCATCAGCGACCAGAGCGCCAGGCAGACGGTCATGATCCAGACCCGGTGGCGGGTCTCGGCGAACTGGGCGAGCGGCACGCCGACGAAGGTGTAGAGCAGCGCGAAGCCGAAGCCCGTGAGGAGGCCGAAGCCGGTGTCGGAGATGCCGAGCTGCGGCTTCATCTGCGGCGCCACCACCGAGAGCAGCGACCGGTCCATGAAGTTCAGGATGAAGATGAAGAGCAGCGCGGTCAGCACATAGGTCCGGTACGGCCGCGTGCCGTAGCCGTGGATGTGGCCGTCCTGGGCGGGGGCGGACACGCGGTCACCCCGCCTTGGACGGCGAGATCTTGTCGCGCAGGCGGGCCATGCCGCCGATCCAGCGGTCGTAGTCGCCGCTCTTGCGCTGCATGTAGGTGAGGACCTGCGGGTGCGACAGGATCAGGAAGGTCTCGGCGGCCAGGCCATCCACCACGCACTGCGCCACCTCGGCCGTCGACATCACGCCGTCGACCGCCTGGGAACCGCGGGCGCCGCGGATCATCGGCGTGTCCACCGCCTGCGGACAGAGCATCGAGACGCCGATGCCCTGGCTCTTGTGGGTGATGGCGAGCGCCTCGGCGAAGCCCACCGCCGCGTGCTTGGTCGTGGCGTAGACCGGGCTGCCGGGCTGGCTGAGCAGGCCTGCGGCCGAGACCGTGTGCAGGAAGTACCCGCCGCCGCGGGCGATCATGCCGGGCAGCGCGGCGCGGGCGGCATAGACGTGCGCCATGACGTTGACGTTCCAGCCCAGCATCCACGTGTCGTTGGGCGCCGACGTGGCGTTGTCGAAGTCCGGGTCGCGCACCGAGACGCCGGCGTTGGAGCACATGAGGTCGATCCGCCCGAACCGCTCTTCGGCCAGCGCGACCACCGCCTGGACGTCGGCCTCGACCGCCACATCGGTGCGGACCGCCACCCCGCCGACGGTCTCCGCCGTCGCCTCGGCCGCGGCGCCGTCGAGGTCGGCCACGACGATCCCCACCGCACCTTCGGCGTGAAAGCGTTCGGCCAGCGCCCGGCCGATGCCGCTGCCGCCGCCCGTGATCACGACGACCTTGCCCTGCAGGTTCATCGTCCCCTCCCCTTCGTGGCGCTTTCGTGCGCCTTGACCGCAAGCCTGCGGACTCGCGGCGGTCGCGTCAATGCATTTGATACCAACTCGGAACATTTGAGTTGAACCGCACTTTCGGGAGGCCTAGCGTTCCCGGACGCCGCGTGCAGACGGCGAAGGGGGAAGCATGTCCGACGCCGATCCGCGCAAGGACGCCACGGCGGCGACGCGCGCTGCGCACGCCGCGGTGGCCGCGAGCCTGCCACAGGACGACGGCGCCGACTTCGCCCTGGCCGCCCGAGGGTTCGTCGGGTCGATCCCGGACGCCGACGTGCCCGGCGCCTGGAGCCAGCGTCCGTTCGCGTTTCTCGAAGGCGTGCGCCCCGACACCGTCAACCCCAGCCTCTGGCGCCAGGCCCGCCTGAACGCCAGGCACGGGCTCTTCGAGGTGACCCGCGGCGTCTACCAGGTGCGCGGCTTCGACATCTCGAACATCACCTTCATCCGGGGCCGCGAGGGCTGGATCGTCATCGACCCACTGACCTCGGCCCAGCCCGCCGCGGCGGCCCTGGCGCTGGTCAATGCGCAACTCGGCCGGCGGCCCGTGACGGCCGTGATCTACACGCACAGCCACGTCGACCACTACGGCGGGGTCATGGGCGTGCTGTCGCCGGAGGACATCGCCCGGGGCGTGCCGATCGTGGCGCCCGAGGGCCTCCTGCAGGCGGCGGTGGCCGAGAACGTGCTGGCCGGCAACGTGATGAGCCGCCGAGCGACCTACATGTACGGCGGCCTCCTGCCCAAGGACCCGAAGGGCCACGTGGACTCGGGCCTGGGCAAGGGCACGTCTACCGGCAAGGTCTCGCTGGTGGCGCCCAACGTCTCGGTGACCCACACGGGCCAGGTGTTGACGCTCGACGGCGTCGAGATCGTGTTCCAAGTGACCCCGGACACCGAGGCGCCGGCGGAGATGAACTTCCACTTCCCGCAGTTCGGCGCGCTGTGCATGGCCGAGAACTGCACCTGCCACCTGCACAACCTCTACACGCCGCGCGGGGCGCAGGTGCGCGACGCAAAGGCCTGGGCCTTCTACATCGACGAGGCGCTGGAGATGTTCGGCGCGAAGGCCGATGTGATGTTCGCCAGCCACCACTGGCCGCGATGGGGCGAGGACCCGATCCGCGCGTTCCTGGGCAAGCAGCGCGACCTCTACAAGTACATCCACGACCAGACGCTGAGGATGGCGAACCACGGAATGAACGGCCCCGAGATCGCCGAGGTGCTGAAGCTGCCGCCCAGCCTGGAGGCCGAGTGGCACACCCGCAGCTACTACGGGACGCTCAGCCATAACGCGAAGGCCGTCTACCAGAAGTACCTCGGCTGGTTCGACGGCAATCCCGCCAACCTGAACAGGCATCCGCCCGAGGCCGCCGGACGGCGGTACGTGGACGCCATGGGCGGACCCGAGCACGTGCTGGCCGAGGGGCGGCGCGCCTTCGAGGCCGGCGACTACCGCTGGACGGCCGAGATCGTCGGCCACCTGGTGTTCGCCGATCCCACGAACGGCGAAGCCCGCGCGCTGCAGGCCGACGCATTGGAGCAGATGGGCTACCAGGCCGAGTCCGGCCCCTGGCGCGACTTCTACCTCACGGGCGCCCAGGAGCTGCGCAAGCCGCGGCCGAAGGCGGACACGCCGCGGCAGGCGTCGGCGGGACAGCTCCGGACCCTGCCCGCCGACAACCTCCTGGACGCGCTGTCGGTGCGGCTGAACGGGCTGGCGGCGGGTGACCAGGCGATCGCTTTCACCGTGGCCTTCACCGACACCGGCGAGCGGTTCGCGGTGCGGGTCGAGAACGCGGTGCTGCACCATCGGGCCGGTGAGGCCGGGCCGGTCGTGGAGCTGTCGCGCGGCGACCTCGTGGACCTGGTGACCGGCGCGAAGTCGCTCGCCGACGCCGGCCTGCACGGCGACGGCGCGGCCGAACTCGGCCGCCTCGTGGCCCTCCTCGACCGCTTCGACCTCTGGTTCGAAATCTCAGCGCCCTGATCCCTGGAGACCACCACCGATGCCCGTGTTCGAGACCCTGCTCTACGCCGTCGACGACGACGGGATCGCGACGATAACCCTCAACCGGCCCGACCGGCTGAACGCCTTCACGCCGAAGATGATGCTGGACATGATCGCGGCCTTCGACGCGACCGACGCCGACGATGCGGTGAAGGCGGTGATCGTCACCGGCGCAGGACGCGGCTTCTGCGCCGGGGCCGATCTGGGCGCCGGCGGCGGCACCTTCGACCAGGGCGCGCGCGAGGCCGAGCGGCGCGCGGCCGGCGACACGGGCGACGTCACCCGCGACGGCGGCGGGCGCGTCTCCTTGCGGATATTCCAGAGCCTGAAGCCAGTGATCGCCGCCGTGAACGGCGCGGCGGTCGGCGTGGGCGTCACCATGCAGCTGCCGATGGACTTCCGGCTGGCCTCGACCGAGGCCAAGTTCGGGTTCGTGTTCGCCCGCCGCGGCATCACCATGGAGGCCTGCTCGTCGTGGTTCCTGCCCCGGCTCGTGGGCGCGCCCACGGCGCTGGACTGGTGCTACTCCGGCCGGGTCTTCACGGCCGAGGAGGCGCACGCAAAGGGCCTCGTGCAGTCGCTGCACGCGCCCGACGAGCTGCTGCCCGCCGCCCGCGCGCTGGCCAAGGGCTTCACGGAAAGCTCCGCGCCCATGTCGATGGCGGTGACCCGCCAGCTCATCTGGCGCGGCCTGACCGCCGATCACCCGATGGAGTCGCACCGCGCCGACAGCCGGTCTCTGCGCATGCGCGGCGCCTCGGATGACGCGAAGGAGGGGATCGCGGCCTTCCTCGAGAAGCGGCCGGCCGCCTTCCCCGACAAGGTCTCGAAGGGCCTGCCCGACCTGTGGCCCGAGTGGCAGGAACCCGAATACCGCTGAGCCGCGCCTCCCCGCCGCGCCGCTGCGACCGGCTACTCCGGCCCGCCGCCGTAGAGCAGGCTGCGGGGGTCGACCGGGCGGCCCTCGACGAAGTCGTCGATCAGGCCCTTCACCTCGCCGCTGCCGGCGCGCCCGGTGCGGTTCAGCGAGCCCCAGGCCGGCTCGGGCATCGACGCCGACCACCTGTCGAAGTCGGCGCGCAGGTGGGCCAGGACCCTCGGCTGGGCGGCCGCGAGGTCCTCCCGCTCGCCGGGATCCTTCGACAGATCGAACAGCCACCAGCGGTCCTCGGCGCGCACGGCCTTCCAGGTCCCCGACCGGATCGCGCCTTGCGGACCCAGCCGCCAGTAGAGCGAGCGCGCCGGGGGTCGGCCGTGGCCGGTCAGGATCGGTGCGAAATCCGCGCCGTCGAGGTCGGGCGTGCGCCGGGCCCCGGCGGCAGCCAACGCCGTGGCGGTGATGTCGAAGCCGGTCCCGACCGCGTCCGAGACGCGGCCCGCCGGAAAGTGTCCCGTCCAGCGGAAGATCGTGGCGACCCGGATGCCGCCTTCCAGCACCGTGCCCTTGACGCCGTTAAACGGGCCGTTGGCGCTGGTGGTCTGCCAGGTGGGCCCGCCGTTGTCGCTGGTGAAGACGATCAGCGTTTCGCCGCCGAGCCCGGCCTGGTCGACAGCGGCCACGATGCGGCCGACGGCGTCGTCCAGCGCCGCCAGCATGGCGAGGTAGGTGCGCCGCTTGGGGTCGGCGGTCGGCGCGATGCGGGCCAGATAGGGCGCCGTCGATTGCAGCGGCGCATGCACCGCATTGAAGGCCGCGTAGAGGAAGAACGGCCGCTGGCCGCTGTCCCGGATGAAGCTCACGGCCTCGTCGGCGAACGCCTCGGTCGTGTGCGCCGGCATCGGGACCGGCGTGGTCCCGCGCAGGACCTCCTTGGCGCCGTTGGGCGCGTCCACGGTGTAGGCCATCGCCCCGCCCAGGAAGCCGTAGAAGCGGTCGAAGCCGCGACCGGTGGGCAGGTTCTCGGGCGTGAAGCCGATGTGCCACTTGCCCACCGCGGCGGTGGCGTACCCGAGGGCCTTGAGACGCTCCGCCAATACGCCGCCATGGTCGCGCGGCAGGCCGACGGCCGGCGACGTGGCCTGCGCGGGGCCGGGGTTGTTCTCGAAGCCGAAGCGCTGCTGGTAGCGGCCGGAGAGCAGCGCCGCGCGCGAAGGCGCGCAGCTCGGGTGGTTCGCATAGAACTCCGTCATCCGCACGCCGTCCGCGGCCAGCCGGTCGATATGGGGCGTGGCGACGTCGCGGCCGCCCTGGCAGCCCAGGTCCCCGTAGCCCAGATCGTCGGCGACGATGAGGATGATGTTGGGCCGGCGCGGCGCGGCGACGGCCGGCGACATCAGGGCCGACGCGCCGGCCAGGGCCAGCAACCGTCGGCGCGCGAGGATGGGCATCTGCGGCGTGTCTCCGATCAGAAGCGGGCCTTGAGTTCTACGCCGACCTGCCGCGGATCGTTCAGCGTGCAGCGCAGGGCCGTTGCGCCCGTGACCGTGTTGTTGAGGCCGAAGGCGGCGTTGTTGGGTTGGTTGAAGATGCCCGTGCAGAAGGTCTCGTCGGTCAGGTTCTGGCCATAGACCGCCACCTCCCACCGCTGCTCGGGGCCGCGGACGGCCAGGCGGGCGCTCAGCTGGTGATAGCCCTTCTGCAACGCGTCCGGATTGTTGTCGCCCCCCGCGGCTAGGTTGACCTTGCTCGAGAAGGCGAGGTCCGCCCGCCCAAACCAGCTCCAGCCGTTCGGCAGCTCGCCGGTGTACTGGCCCGACAGCGTGCCCTGCCACTTGGGCGAATAGGGCAACCGCTGGCCGGTGAGGTCCTGCGCCCCGCCGAAGCCCGGTAGGCCCGGCGCGCCCTGGAAGTCCAGGTACTCGGAGTCGAGGTACGTGCCCGACAGGCCCACCTGCAGGGCCGGGATCGGCCGCGCGGTCAGCTCCCACTCGACGCCCTGCTGGCGCGCCTTGCCGTTGTTGCGCGTGCGGAACTGCAGGCCGTCGAAGCTGCGGAACTGCAGGTCGTCGACATCGGAGCGGAACAGCGTGGCGTTGGCCACCAGGCGCCGCTCGAAGAGCTCGGACTTCACGCCCAGTTCCCAGTTCTCGACCGTCTCGGCGTTGAAGCTGCGGGCCGCGGCGCCTACCGCCGCCGTCGCGCCCGGCGCGGAGTCGAAGCCGCCCGACTTGAAGCCGGTGGAGAAGCTGGCGAACACCATCACGTCGTCGTTCGGCCTGTAGTTGCCGGCGATGCGGTAGGTGACCTTGTCTTCCTTCAGCGCCATGTCGGTGACCTCGGCCGCCTGGGCCGCGGCCGGGTTGCGGGTGATGCCGCGGTACTTGGCGGTCTTGTCGTCTTCCGAGTAGCGGATGCCGCCCGTGATCGTGAGCTGTTCGGTGGGCTTGAAGTTGGCCTGGGCGTACGCGGCGACCGACTCCGTGTCCTGTGTGAAGACATAGTAGGACGCGCCGACCTTGGTGTTGGTCCGGCACTGCGTCAGCCGCGCGGCCGTCGAGGTGTTGCGGATGAACACTTCGCAGTACTCGTTCGTCAGGTCGATGTTCTGCCCGATGTCATAGGCTTCCTCGTAGTAGAAGAAGCCCGTCACGAAATTCAGGCGGCCATCCAGCAGCGTGTCGGGCGACAGCAGCTGCAGCTCTTCGGAGTGGTTCTGGCTGTCGGCGAAGGTGGTCCGCCGCTGCAGCTCCAGCGGGATGTTCCCGTTCGAGGCCTGGTACTGGATGTTCTTCCAGTCGCGATAGCCGCTGATCAGCTTCAGCTGGTAGCCGTTGGCCAGGTCCCACGTCAGGTCGCTGGCGAGGCCGGTCTGGTAGTCCTTCAGGTCGCCTTCGGTCGACTGGCGAACGCGGCGCGAATAGGTGTCGGACGTATAGGGCAGCACGCCCGTCAGCGGCCCGGCGCCGTCCGGATCCAGCCGCGTCTGCCAGGCGGCCAGTGTCGTCAGGGTGACGGTGTTCGAGACCACCGTGATGGTGTTGTAGCCGTCGCCGCTCAGGTTCTGGTAGTCGCCGCGCAGGGTCCAGGTGATCTCGGGCGTGATGTCCCATCGGATCGCGGCGCGGGCCGAGAAGCCGTCGTTGCGGCCCATGCGCTTGCCCGTCAGGTCGTTGCGCCCGAAGCCGTCGCCCTCGTAGCCCAGGACCGAGACGCGGGTCTTCAGCGTGTCGGTGATCGGCGCGTCGCCCACGGCCGAGATCCGCCGCACCCCGTACTGGCCGTAGGTCGCCTGGACCTCGCCACCCAGTTCGTTGCCCGGGGCCGTGGTGCGGATCTGGACCGCGCCCATCGAGGCGTTGCGGCCGAACAGCGTGCCCTGCGGACCGCGCAGCACTTCGACCGAGCCGATGTCGTTCAGGCCGGCCAGCAGCGAGCCGATGCGCGGCACGTAGACGCCATCGACGAAGGTGGCGACGCTGGGCTCGACGGCGGTGTTCCCGCTGGTCCCGATGCCGCGCATCATGATGCGGGTGTTGCTCGTGTTGGACGACGTGGCCAGGTAGAGGCTGGGCGTGATCCGGCGCAGGTCGCGGATGTCCTGGACGCCCGCCGCCTTCAGCGTCTCGCCGCTGAACGCCGCGACCGAGATCGGCACGTCCTGCAGCTTCTCTTCGCGCTTCTGGGCCGTGACCACGACCTCTTCGACACCGATCACGGCGTCCTGGGCCTGTGCGGCCAATGGCGCGCCGAGCGCCGCGATGGCCACGGATAGATACAGGCTACGACAAGCCATTCGCCTCCCCCTTCGTCCGTCGCGCTCTATTTCGGCGCTTGTTCCGACCGGGTAACAATGCGCTCGCGTTGCTACCCTGTCAAACTATGCTACGACTTGGTTTCATTTCACGCCGCCCCTCGCGGGCGGCTAGATCGCGACCGGAATCGCAGGCGGAGACCGAGGTGGCCAAGCCGACAGCTGCGCGCACCGCGCGGCCCCTGACGGGACGCGGATCAAAGCCGCGCGTGAACGTTCCGGAGCGGCGCGAGGCCTTCCTGCTGGCGGCGTGCCAGGTCTTCCTCGAACGCGGTGTCGGCACGGCGACGATGCAGGACGTCGCGGACGCGGCCGGCGTTCCGAAGATCCTCATCTACCGGATCTTCGAGTCCAAGCAGGCGCTGCTGGACGCGATCCGCGACAAGGTGATCGCCAAGATCCACGAGGTCTGGGCCGAGCCGGCCCGCGTCTATGGCGGACGCCTGCGCGGCATGGTCATCGCGGCTCGCGAATGCCCCGAACCTTTCCTTCTCGTCTTCCGCTACAGCCAGGCCGGCGTCGAAGGCCTGGACTGGCGCGCCAAGGTCGAGGACGCGATCTCCGCCTACACCCTCGAGCGTTGGTTCCAGCTGGGCCCCGACGCGCCGCCCGGGGGCGAGGCCCGCGCGGAGTACGCATCGCGGCTCAACGTCGGGCAGTTCATCGAAATGGTGATCCGCTGGATCGAGGGCGGCGACGGCCTGGACGACGAGACGCGGTTTCTCTACGTCGCGCGCATCCAGCGCGAGTTCCATTTGGCGTCCCGAGAGGCGTTCCAGCTCGGAACGGTCGAGCTGAACTACCGCCTCCCCAGCGAGGTCGATTCCGCCGGCCGGTAGCGGCGGCGAGCGCCACGCGCGGACCCTAGGGGTAGATTCTCACGAGCTCGCCTTCGATGCGACGGACGGACTGGCGCATGCTGGTCCACTGGGCCGGCACGTTACCCTTGTCCCAGGCGTCGAGCTTGGCCTTGAGGTTCGCGACGACGTCGGGCCGCGTGGCGGCGAGGTTGTGCTTCTCGCCGGGATCGTCCTTCAGATTGTACAGCATCACGAAGTAGCCCAGCGGCGACATCTTCGCCTCGACGCCGTCGCGGGTGACGCTCGAGCCGGTGGCGGCCGCCTCTGACGGGTCGGCGCGGTTGACCAGCCACATCTTCCAGTCGCCGTCGCGGATCGCGAAGTTCACGCCCGAGCGCCAGTAGAGCGTCGGGTTCGGCGTGCCGCCGTTCTTGCCCGTGAGATACGGGATCAGGTCCACGCCGTCCGAGCCCTTGGGCATCTTCTGGCCGGCCAGCGCCGCCGCCGTGGGCGCGATGTCCAGGCTGGAGATCACGCGATCGTCCACCCGCCCGCCCGTGATATGGCCGGGCCAGGCCACGACGAACGGCACGCGCACGCCGCCGTCCAGGTGCATGCCCTTGTAGCCGTTGAGCGGCGCGTTGGTGCACGCGTCCCCGACGTAGCCGGCGCAGCCATTGTCCGAGAGAAAGACGATCAGCGTGTCCTTCTCGATCCCTTCGGCCCTGAGCTTGGCCCGCACCGCGCCCACGCTGTCGTCCAGCGCCGAGACCATGGCGGCATAGACGCGCTGGCCCTTGTTCTCGATGTGCTTGTAGCGGTCGATGTACTTGGCCGTCGCCTGCAGCGGCGTGTGCGGCGCGGTGTGGGCGAGGTAGAGGAAGAAGGGCTTGTCCTTGTTGGCCCCGATGAAGCGCACCGCCTCGTCGGTGAAGGCGTCGGTGAGGTACTGCTTCACCTCCACCGGCTCGCGGCCGCGGTAGACCGGCAGGCGCGCCCGCAGCGCCACCATCTGCTCGGCGTCAGTGCCCTGCGGGAGATCGCCCCCGCCCTCGGCCGTGCTCAGCGAGGCCGCCGCGCCCGGCGGGGTGTGGAATTCGTCGCCGGGCTTGGCGTCGACGATGAAGGCGTCGAAGCCGGAGGTGACGCCGAAGTACTCGTCGAAGCCGCGCGCCATGGGATAGTAGCCGCCGGACGCGCCCAGGTGCCACTTGCCGACCATGCCGGTGTGGTAACCGGCCTTCTGCATCACCTGACCGATGAACGTCTCGTTCAACGAGACCCCGCCGGTGCGGTCGCGGTCCACGGGATTGAACTCGTAGCCGAAGCGGGTCTGGTAGCGGCCGGTGAGCAGGCCCGCCCGCGAGGGCGAGCAGACCGGATGGCTGACGTAAGCCTGGGTGAAGCGCACGCCGTCCGCCGCCAGGGCGTCGATGTTGGGCGTCTTCACGATCTTGCTGCCGTAGGCTCCGGTGTCGCCGTAGCCCAGGTCGTCGGCCAGGATCACGATCACGTTCGGCTTGCGCGCCGGCGCCGTATCGGCGGGCGCTGCGACGAGCGCCAGGCCGAAGGCGGCAGTAGCGATCAGAGACCTGCGCATCGTTCTTTGAACCTCAGCTCATTTTGAAACTACCTCGTAACATATGCGATATCCGTTCGTCGCGCGAGCATTTGCGCACAGCCGAGCACGGGGAGTTCCCTCCGGCCTGGCCTCTGAGGGAACGCGTTCCTCGAAACGACGCCACGGCGCCGCGTCGAGATCGCCGACTTTGTCCGACTCGGACTCCGCGCCCTGACGGCCGGTCCCGACCGCGACCACTGAACGCGCTCAGTCGTCTCGAACGCGCCACCAACGGACATCCGCTTCGACACGAGCGATCAAGAACCTCACGTCTAAGCTTGGCCCCATGCTACGGCGTGCGCCGGGGCATGGGCTGGTGCGGGTGGTCGGGCTCGAACCGACACTCCATTCGGAAGCGAGTTTTAAGCCCGCCGCGTCTACCTATTCCGCCACACCCGCATTGAATTCGCAGTGGAATTCCGGCTTCAAAAGATGCCCGGCTTACACAGCCGTTACACATCTGCGCGACGTCGGAAATGCGCCCACTGAATTCGTTCGACTTTCTCTACGACCACAGACTCGGGCCAGCTTCAACCGTAGGCAGGTCGGATTTTAGCTCCGCTGCGTCTACCAATTTCGTCACGCCCGCTTGGCCGCGGGCGTACGACGTTTGCGGCGCGGGCGTCCACCGGTTCCGGCGCGGCGCTCAGACGTCCAGGACCTCGCAGGCCAGGGGTCGGGGCGATTGGCCGCCGTTGCAGGTGGCGGCAGGGCAGGCCGACACGGCGACGGCCAAGTCCATCTCGGCGCGCAGCGTCATCGAGGAGCCCCTGCGGGTGCGGGGCGCAACGATCGCGAGGCGGCCCTCGGGGTCGACCTCGACGTTCATGAACAGGTTGAGCGGCGTCGGCAGGAAGCACGGGTCGATCCCCAGTTCACGCAGGGCGGCGCCAAGGTTGTCGTGGCAGTTGGGGTGATCGTGGGCGTCGTACTGCAGCCGGTACATCTCGCGCGAGCAGGCGGCGTAGAGCATGTCGTGGCGGCCCACCTCGTCGGCGACGATGGTCAGCATCGGGTTGCTGCGGTCCGACCACAGAACATCGCCGGTCGAGACGTAGATCTTGCCGCCGTAGTCGAAGGTGCGGCCGTTCGACAGACGCTCGGCGCCATCGGTCGAGTAGGCCACGAGGTCGCCGGTCTGCCCGCCCTCGACGTCGAGGATGCGCAGGCGCTGGCCCTGCTTCAGGCGCACCGCCAACCCACCCGCCGCGGGAACCATCAGGCGCTCGGCCATGTGTCGTCTCCGTCGTTGAACGACACTTGGCTAGCGGCAGCCATCGCGCAGGTCTACTTCACCGTCCTAAGCGATCTTGTAAGCTGTTCTGGATGTTCGACCTTGCCCGCCTGCGCCTGCTGCGAGAGCTCCGCTACCGGGGGACCATGACCGCCGTGGCCGAGGCGTTCGGCCTGACGTCGTCGGCGGTCTCGCAACAGTTGGCGACGCTGGAGCGTGAAGCGCGTCTGCCGCTGCTGGAGCGGGTCGGCCGGCGGGTGCGGCTGACGCCCGAGGGCGAACGGCTCGCCGATCATGCCGAGGCGATCCTCCAGGCCGTCGAGACCGCAGAGCTGGACCTCAGGGCGGCGCGCGGCGAGCCCGACGGCGTCCTGCATGTCGCGGCCTTCGCTACCTTCGCCCGCGCGCGGCTGCTGCCGGCCATCCTGCGGCTGCGGCAACGGCGGCCCGGCCTGCAGGTGGTGCTGCAGGAACTGGAGCCCGTCGCCTCGCTCGACGCCGTCCGCGACGGCCGCTGCGACCTGGCGATCAGCTTCGCCTACAACCTTGCGCCCCGCCCCGCGATGCCGGGACTGATCGGCCGTCCGCTCATGGAGGAGCCGATCCTGCTGGCCCTCCCGCCGGCCTGGGCCGATGCGCCCGAGCCGCTGGAGCTGGCCCGACTGGCGGACCAGGACTGGATCGTGGGTTCGAGGCAGGGTGACGACCGGGTGCTGGCGGAGCGGGCATGCGCCGCGGCAGGCTTCGCTCCGCGTATGACCCATGGCGTCGGCGACTATGACCTGCAGCTGGAGATGATCGCCGCGGGCCTGGGCGTCGCCTTCGTCCCCGAGTTGGGCCTGCGGTCGCCCGCTGCAGCGAAGGTGGTGGCGCGCACACCAGCGGGCCTTCCCCTCGTCCGGCGGATCGCGGCGGTGACGCGTCCCGCGCTGGCCGCCTCACCTCGTGTGGGCGCCCTTCTGGCCGAGCTCGCGACGTCCTGAACCGTCGAAGCGTGGCCTTGCCGACATAGGCGGGGCATGATGGCGGCCTTCGAATCCTGGGAGGACGCTGATGACCAGACTGACGATCGCCGCCGCCGTCTCCGCGCTGGCCGTGGGCCTCGCCGCGCCGGGCGCCGCGTCCGCCCAGGGCCTGGGCTCGCTGTTCTCGTGCGACGCGCAAGGCTCGGCCAACACCACCGGCGCGGTGGTCGGCGGCCTGGTGGGCGCGCTGGCGGGCAGCCAGGTCAGCAAGAACGAGCGTGCGCTGGGCGCGGTGATCGGGGCCGGCCTCGGCGCGGCGATCGGCAACAACATCGGCTGCCGCATGGACCGCAAGGCGCAGCAGGACGCCCGGCAGGCCTTCCAGCGCGCGCTGGACACCGGCAAGGCGCAGAGCTGGTCCGACCCGCAGAGCGGCTCCAGCGGCAAGATCGTGGTGCTGGGCCCGGCCGAGGGCGGCGGCGGCTCGAACGGCGGCGGCTACACCGGCCGCTGGCGCTTCGCCGAGGGCGTGACGCCGGCCATCCGCGCCAGCAGCGCCGGCGGGACCTATGCGGCCAACGGCCGGATCAACGTGCGCGGCGCGCCGAACACCAACGCCGGCGTCGTCGACCGCCTGCAGCCCGACGAGGAGTTCGAGGTGGCGGGCACGGTGGCGGGCGGCTGGCTGGCCATCGTCGAGAACGGGATGATCCAGGGTTATGTGTCCCGCTCGGTGGCGCGCCCCTCCAGCGCTGGCCTCGACGGCGGCTGCAAGCTGGTCGAGCAGACGGTCAACGAGCGCGGCCAGCCCAGCTACCGCGAACGCTTCAACGCCTGCCGCGATGGCTCGGGCAGCTGGCGGCTGACGGCGGTCTGACCCGCGATCAGCGAGCGGCCACGCGACGGCTCATCGCCGGCAGGGGCCGCTCCCCGTCGCCCACTAGGGTGAACGGCGCCCAGAAATAGGGATGGGCGTGGTTGGGGTCCTTCTGGAGGGCCGCCTGCGACCTCTGCAGGGCCTCGGCCATCGTCGGCGCGCCGGAGGCGAAGAGGCCGGTCATCAGCTTGACCGACGCCTCGGAGTCCACCGACCAGTGCGACACCACCATGGCCCGCGAGCCAGCGTAGACCATGGCCCGTGTCAGGCCGCCGAGCGCCTCGCCGCCGCCGGTCAGGCCGGTGCGGTCGACGCTGGCCCCCGCCCCGCCGGTGTCGCAGGCGGCCAACACCACGAGGTCGGCGTCGATCTTCAGGTTCAGGATCTCGCTGGTGTCGAGCAGGGCGTCGCTGTCGCCGCCCCCCAGCGAGGTGACCAACGCCGGTTCGGGCACGCAGGCGTCGGGCTGGGGCAAGAGGCCGTGCGTGGCGAAATAGAGCACCTGGTAGTCGGCGAGGTCGGTGCGGCTGCGCACCGCCTCGTCGCTGAACGCGGCGCCCGTCAGGACCGAGCCCGGCGTGCCCAGGCTCTGGCCGACCTGGCGTACCTCTTGGGCGGTCTCCGGCAGCGCCTCGATGCGCATCAGGGCGTTGCGGGTCTCGCCGCACACGCGCTCCAGCACCGCCGAGCGGCGCAGGAACGAGCGTGTCACCGAGGTGAACGCCCTATCGTCACCTCGCGGCAGCGAGGGGTCGGCGAAGCCGAGGTAGGGTCGCTTGGCCGCCGACGGCGCGAAGGCCCGCGACTGCAGGAAGCTTGCGCCTGAGACCACCAGCGACGAGGCCACCTTCTTCCCCAGCCAGGCGGTCTGGACGTAGTCGATCTCGCCCTTCTTATCGGTCTTGATGGAGGCCGCGTCGGTGACGAACAGGGCGACCGGCAGCGAGACCAGCGGACCGTCGGCTTCGTAGACCAGGTGGCGGGCGGCGAGGACATCGCCGCGCACCGGCCCGAACAGGCGGTCGAAGAGCGCCGCCGAGCCGGCCGCGTCGAACGGGACGAGGGTCTCTGTCGGTTCCAGCGCCACGCGCAGGCGGGTGACGGCGCCCTGCAGCTCGCCCCGGCCCATGTCGACCGCGTACGCCTTCACAGCCGCCTTGGTGACCAGGACGCCATAGGTGCGACCCGCGAGCGGCAGGAGCTTGAGGTAGGCCTCGTCGGGCTTCAGCGCCGCTTGGATCTCGGTGGCCGGCGCCCCGGGCGCGACGAGCTGGTTGTAGCGCGGGTTGGCGGCCAGCATCCGGGCCTCCAGCGCGTTGGCGTCCTCCTGCTCGTCCTTCAGGATCTGCTCCATCTGGGCCTTCACCGTGTCGCTGTAGGCGCCGTCGGCCTGCAGCGATGCGATCTGGCTCTCGGTGGCGCGCAGGCGTCGGCGGCTGTCCTCGTAGGCGCGGGAGAGGCCGGCGAGCTGGCCATCGCCGGCGGCGACGCGGGCGGCCAGGCGATTGACCGTCTCGGCCGTGGCGCTGGAGACCACCGTCTCGGCGGCGTCGAAGAACAGAGCCCCGTACTCGCCGGCCTTCGCAGGCTCGGCGGCCGAGAGCTTCAGCAACAGGTCGAAGTAGGGTTGGGCCGCGTCGGCCGAGCCGCCGAGCCCGCCACGCTGGGCGCGGAAGATCTCCATGGCCCTGCCGAACGTCGCGAGCGCATCGGCGTCGCGGCCGCCGGCCGCCTGGGCGCGGCCCAGGTCGAGCAGCAGCGCGCCCTCGGCCGAGCTGCCGGCATGGCGGGTGCGCAGCACGCTCAGCGCCTGGCCGTAACGCGTCGCCGCCTGGGCGGCGCGGCCCTCCTTCAGGTCGAGGCCCGCGAGGTCGGCCTCGACGCGCCCCTGCAGCCAGGCCGTGAGCCGGCCCAGCGCGGCGCTGCGGACAAGGATGTCACGAGCCTTCTCCAGCGAGGCGCGCGCCTGGACCGCGTCGCCCAATGCCGCCTGGGAGGTGCCGATGACGTGCCACGCCTGGGCGTCCTGGATGGCGAGTTGTTCGGCGACGGTGACCTTCGACGCCTCGATCTGGCTCTGGGCGACCGACGGCGTGTTGAGCTTGCGCGCCGTCGCGGGCTCGATCACCAGCGGCCCGCCGCCGGCCGCAACGACCGTCGTCCGCACGGCCGACTGAGGATTGCTCGCGCGCAGGGTTAGCGCCTGCTGGGCGGCAGCGATGGCGGCCTCGAAGCGGCCGCGGTTGCGCTCGTGCAGGGCGCGGTAGTTCAGGCTGCGCGCGCGGGTGAGGCGGTCGTCGGGCGCGATCATCCCCTCGGCCTCGGCGAAGAAGGCCTCGGCCTCCTCGAAGCGGCCGTTGTTCGAGATGTTCATCGCCAGGTTCAGCAGCGCGTCGGCCCGCTGCGACGGCGGGGCGTTGCGCTCCTCGCCCTCCGTGACCAGCGCGCGGAAGGCGGTCTCGGCCTCGTCGAAGCGCCACTCGTTGTTCTGGACGTAGCCGCGCGTGCGCAGGCGCTCGGGGTCGGCCTGGGCGGCGGCCTCGGCGGCGGCCAGGCCCATCATGTTGGGGAAGTCGGCGGCGATCTCGGCCTGGGCGGCCGAGGTCTGGATGTCGGTGGTCTTCGGCGGGGCGGCGCCAAGCGCCACCTTCAGGCCCGTCTCGATCACGTCGGACAGCGGCGCCAGCCCTTCGACAACGGTCAGCACGCCGGCCTTGTCTGAGAGGTAGACCACGTAGGGCGCGCCGCCCTGCCCGCCGAGCTTGCAGGTGGCCAGCGTGGCCGGCACGCCGCCCGGCGCGGCTTCGGGCTCACCGCACTCGGCGCGGGCCTTGAGCGCGGCCTGCCAGCCAGCCTTGGCGCTTGCGGGGAGTTGGTAGATGCGGCCCAGCACGGTGTTGTAGCCGCGGCAGCGCAGGCGCCAGGCCTTGGCGTCGGCGCCCTGCCCCAGCGGGTCCTGATAGTCGCGGACGGCCTCGCAGACCGCGCCGCTGCCGGCGCTCTGGCCCAGCGGGAACAGTTCGGGGACCGGCGCCGCGGCGGCGGCCGTGGCCGAGAGCGCGCCGAAGGCGGCGGCGGTCAGCAGGATACGCATCGGGCCGCTCATCGGTCCCTCCTCCAGATCTCTTCGTTGCCCGTGCCGGTGATGACGGACTCTGCCTCGCGCTCGTCGTCGTCGACGGGTGGCGGCGGGGTGAGCACGGGCGGGTCGATGGCGGCGCGGGGCGCGGCGGGCCGGAACTGCTGGATCCGGAACTGGCTGGCCGGCGTCGAGAGCGCGCAGCCCAGGCCCACGGCGCAGCCGTTGATCCGGATCGCCCCGGTGGTCGTGTCGCCCTGGGCGCGGGCGATGCGGCGCGACGACGAGGCGGCGCTGCCCGAGAGCACGACGCCGTCGCCTTCCTGCAGCGCGCCGAACATGTCGGCGATCACCGCGCCGCCCACGGTCAGCAGCGGGTCGGTCGCCGCCACCTTCGTCCCCGTCAGGTAGAAGCCGGCCTGCGAGCCCAGGAGGCCGGTGTTCTGCTGCACGATGCGGCCCTTGGCGTAGAGGCTGGCGCTGCCGCTCACGAAGAACAGCCTGCCGACCTCGTCCTCCACCGGCGCTACGCCCAGCGGCAGGCTGCGGTTGATGTCGATCCCGGCGGCCGGGACGTCCTTCACCAGGTCGATGAACCGCTGCGAGCCGATCAGGATGTCGTCGGTGGCGACCATCTCGATGCGGTCGAAGGCCTTCACTTCGGTGAAGCCCGCCAGCGCGTCGCCCTTGGCCGAGCCCAGCGCGCCCTTGATGACGATCTGCTTCGGCTTCCAGACGCTGTCGGCATCGACGGGGTCGCCGATCTTCAGCACCACGCCCTCGGCGCTGGGCAGGACATTGCCGTTCACGAAGATGCTGTTGGTGTTCTTCGCCAGCAGGTGGAGTTCGGGGAGCTTCGTGGCGTCGACGTTCAGGTCCTCGACGATCATGTCGCTGGCCACCGGGAACTGGCCCTCGATGCCGGCGAAGATGCTGAGCGACTTGGCCACCGTGAACTTCTGCAGGGTCGCGTCGCTGAGCCGACGGCCGGTCCCCGAGCCGCCGACGGTGACCGTCGGGTCGGTCGCCACGATCCGCAGGACCGCGCTATCGGCGAGGACCGAGCCGTTCAGGGTGAAGTCGCTGAACGTCAGGCGGGTCAGGCCGCCCGCCCGCACCGTGCCGACCGTCAGGCCCGTGGTCGCGGCCACCAGCACCTGATCGGCGCCCGTCAACGTGCCGGCCGTCGTCGTGTCCTGGGTCGAGCTGGAGATGATGTTCGCCGTCATCGACGTGACGTTCAGCGTCTGAGACAGGAGGTCGATCGTGCCACCGGCGTTGACGGCGCCCAGCCGCAGCGTCGGCAGGAGGTCCTGCGGTCCGCCGGCCTGGAAGTCGCCGGGCCGGATGCTGACGCCCGTGCGCGCCGTCAGGGTGGGGATGGTCACCACGCCCAGCGCGTCGATGATCGTGCTGCCGAAGTTGACGTTGGCGTCGCCCGAGCTGATCCCGCCCGAGCCGATGGTCACGTCGCGCGCGGCGATCACCAGGCCCTGGCCGGCGCGAATCTTGTTGGCCGACAGGTCCGACGTGCCGAAGCGGCCAGTGACGAAGACGTTCACGTTGCCGCTGGCGTTGATCTCGCCAAGCTGCACCGAGCCGGCGCGGGCGCCCACGACCGGCGTCGAATTGGCGTCCACCTGCCCGTTGGTGATGTTTCGGCCCGTGGTAATCGTCACCTGGCCGTAGTTGCTGACCGACGAGCGGCCGGTGAGCAGGCCGGGCGCATTGATCAGCTGGCTGGTCACCGCCTGGCGGCTGATCGCCATCAGGTAGATGTTGGCCGCCGTGGTGGAGCCCGCGAGGCTCAACGGCGTCGGCGCCAGCGAGCCGCCTGCCGCGTTGGCCGGCACCCGGAAGGTGAAGAACGTCAGATCCTGCGCGCCCTGCAGGAAGGTGATCTCGTAGCTGTCGACGCCGCCGTAGGCCGCGGTGCCGATATCGCCGGCCGTGACCGACGCGCCCGCGCCGCTCGTCACCTGCGGCGCGACGAAGGCGAGGTAGCCTGCGCCGCTCAGCTGGGCGCCGCCCGCGATGGTCACCGGCCCACCGCTGCCCGACCCCGTGAAGCCCACGACCAGGTTGGCCGAGTTGAGGAACTGGGTCTCGTTGACCGCCGCGCTTGTGGCCAAAAGGCCGCCGACATCGACCACGGCGTTGGCGCCGAACGCCACGCCCTGGGGCGAGTAGAACCAGACGTTGCCGCCGGTGTTCGCCGGCAGGGCGGCGTTGAGATTGGCGGCCTGGTAGCCGGTGACGTGGCCGTCGATGCTGACCGCCGAACTGGTCACCCGGTTCAGCACGATCCAGCTTCGCTGGTCGAAGCGGAACTCGGCGCTCTCGCCGCGGCCCAGGTTGAAGCTGTTCCAGTCGATGATCGTGCGTGGCGCGTTCAGGTCGACCTGCACGGTGGACGAGCCCAGCTGGATGATCGGCTGCGAGCCGCCGCCGCCGATCGTGGCCGGTCCCGAGCCAGGGCTCGGCAACGCGAGGGCGGGGGTCGCGGCCAGGGCGGCCAGGGCTGTCCCCGCGGCCAGGAGGGCGCGGCGGACGACGGGATTTCGGGCGTGATGACGCATGACGGTTCCTCCCGCGATCAGAAGAAGCGAGCGGTGAGATTGAGGAGCAGGCGGCCGGGCGGCTTCTTCCGGTCGATCACCCGCTTGTCGAGCGGCCGGGCGTAGCTGACGTCCAGCATCCAGCGCTCGCGCACCGGGACCTGGAAGCCCGCGCCCACCGACTTCAGGGTCTGGGTGAGGCCGCCGCGGTCCTTGTCCTTGGTCTGGGCGATGTCGAAGAACGCGTAGGGGCTGACGGCCCAGCCCGAGCGGGGCTGGAACGGGCCGCCGCGCAGTTCGAGCGTCGCGGCTAGGGCCTGGTCGCCCGAGACGTAGCCGGGGTCGTAGCCGCGCCCGACGGTGAGCGAGCCCACCGCGAACTCCTCGTAGGCGGCCAGCGGCTGGTTCGCGTACTGCCCCTGCACCTCGGCGTAGGCGGTGAGCTGCGGCAGGATGGTGAGCTGGGCCGAGGCCTCGGCCGTGAAGGTCCAGGCGCCGGGCTTGGCCTGGGCCCGCGACAGCAGCCGGTCGCCCTCCTCCGACGCGCCGAAGGCCTCGATGCCCCGGCGCACCGCCGCCTCGCCACGCAGGACGATGGGCCGGTAGCCGAAATAGGCCGTCTGGTCGCCCTCGACGCGGGCGTAGAACACCCGCAGGTCGTCGTTGATCAGCTTGCCGCCGCCGCCGACGCGCGTGTCCTGGTTGATCAGTTCGAAGCCGGCCGCCGCCCACAGGTTCTGCCGCCGCTTCCGGATCAGCGGATAGGCGACCTCGGTGTTGGCCACCAGGCTGACACTCTTCAGCCCCAGGCCCTTCAGCTTGTCGCCCGGATGGCTTTCGCCGTAGGCGACGCCGCCGCGCAGGACCAGCCCCTCGCCGCCCAGCCGCATCTCTTCCAAGCCCTGGGCCACCCACTGCTCGTTCTTGATGGTCCGGTAGAAGACCAGCGAGGTGCGCTCGCCGTAGCGGCTGCGGGCGTTGAGGTCGTAGCGGGCCAGGAAGCCGAAGCGGCCGGTCGCCTTCCCCTGCAGGTTCTGGGCGTTGACGATCAGGTCCTGCTCGTCACGCGTGACCGCCAGGTCCAGGTCGACCGCTCCGCGCTCGCCGGACAGGTTGGGCCGCACCGAGGCCTGGACCTTCAGGCCCGGCACGTCGGACGCCAGCAGGACGTAGCGCTGCACCTCGTTCACGTCGAAGGGCGTCATGCCGCGCAGCTTCTGGGCGTAGCGCTCCAGCAGCGGGCCGGCCGCCCCAGGATCGCCCCGCACCGCCACGTTGACGATGTGCGCCTCGACGACCTCGATCGTCACGGCGCCACCGTCGATGGTCTGGGCCGGAATCTCCACACGGGCCAGCAGGCCGCGGTCGAACAGCGCCTCGGCGACCCGGTCCCGCACCTTGCAGAGGTCGGCGGCGTCACCCGGCCTGTTCAGCAGGTCGGCGTAGACCGGCGCGAGCTCCTCCGGCTTCACTGACTTCAGCCCGCGGAACGTCACCGACGTGATCGTCAGCGGCGCCGCGTTCTCGGCCAGCGGGCACTCGCCGGCGCCCGGCCTGGAGAACAAGTCGGCCTGTGGCGGCGGCAGCCTGGCGGCGCGGGCGGCAGGATTCAATTCCTGTCGCGTCGGCCCCTGAGCCGGCGTTTGAGCATGTGAAATGACAGGCGCCGCAGCGACGAAGATCGTCGCCGCCGCGCAGCGCGCAACGGTAAGCCCCATAACAGTCCCCTGGGGCGCCCCGTGTCGACGCCGTCGGCCCTTTTTCGGCCAGACAACCGGAAGTCACAGCCCGTGCGCTGATGCCCCCCGACGCACGCATATGACACCGTTCTTAAGCTTCAGCGCAACGGGAAAAGCGAACGGCGAGATCTCGGGAACACCTGCTGCGCCCGGCGGTTGAGCGGAGGCAGACGCATCACGCCCGCCGCGCGAGGATCCCCATGTTCGCCCTCCCCGACCTGCCCTACGGCTACGATTCACTGAGCCCGTTCCTGTCCTCCGACACCCTTCGGACCCACCACGACAAGCACCACAAGACCTACGTCGACAAGACGAACGACCTGGCCGCCAAGGCCGGCCTGGCCGGCCGGCCGCTCGAGGAGGTGGTCCGCGAAGCGCAGAAGACCGGCGACAAGAAACTGTTCAACAATGCCGCCCAGGCCTGGAACCACGCCTTCTTCTGGCACTGCATGCGGCCGCCAGGCGGCGGCCAGCCTGCCGGCGACCTGCTGCGCGCGATCAACGAGGCGTTCGACGACCTGGCCTCGCTGAAGGCCGCCTTCGTCGACGAGGGCGCCAATCACTTCGCCTCGGGCTGGGTCTGGATCGTCACCGGCTCGGAGGGCCTGAAGGTGATCTCCACCCACGACGCCGACGACACCCTGGTGCGCGAAGGGGTGTTCCCGCTGCTGGTCTGCGACGTGTGGGAGCACGCCTACTACCTGGACTACAAGAACGACCGGAAGGCGTTCCTCGAGCGCTGGTTCGACAACGTCGCCAACTGGGACTTCGCCGCGGCGCAGCTCGCCGCCGCGGACGGCCAGGGCGAAGGGTTCCGGTATCCAGCGCCCTCCGCGGACAAGCCGGACGCGGGGAAAGGCGATGCGCCGCGCCCCACGGCTTGATCCGGCGATCCCCCGCGCCCTGGCGGCGCTGGCCCTGGCAGGCGGACTGGCGGCGGCCGACAAGGCTCCGCCGGCGCCCAAGGCCTACCTGTTGCTGTCGGCGCCCAGCCAGACCCGCGAGACCTTGCGGGGGACCGTGCGGGGCTCGACCGCGGCGCGATATGTCATCGAGGCCGCACCCGGTGAGGCGCTGGACGTGAAGCTGACGGCCGCGAACCCGGCGGTCTACTACACGCTGCGGACGCCGGGCGGCAGCGTGCTGCTGTACGACAGCTCGGACCCGGACGCGGCGACGCGGTTCTCTCGCCGGCTCGCGCCCGGCGGCCGTTACCGGCTGGAGGTGCGGCTCGCCGACGCCGCCGCGCGGCGCAACACGGCCGCCAACTACACCCTGAGCATCGCCCGCGAGGGGCGGATCATCCCGACGCGCTAGAGCCCGTCGCTTTCTTGCTGGAGTGCATCCTGATCGCTTGCGGATGCCTCGTCCCAAGCGGGATGCGCTCTAGCGATAGAAAATCCGCGAGGTCCACTTCTCGGAGTATCGGCCGTTCTTGTAGCAGGCCCGCTCGCGCGCCACGCAGCGGACGCCGTCGGCCGGGCTCCACACCTCGTGGCGGTTCCAGTCGTCGTCCCGGTCCTTGTCCTTCGAGCCCGCGACCAGCGCGCCCACGACGATGGCGCCCAGGACCAGGCCGGCGATGGCGGCGCCGTTGTTCTTGTCCTTGGTCGACAGGTCGCTGACGTCGAGGTTGGAGGTGCGGCCCGAGCGGTAGTTGTAGGTGCAGCCGTAGCTGAAGCGGGCCTCGCCGCCGTTGCGATCGTCGAACTCGCCCTTGCCCGTGACCCGGGCCTCGTTGCGGCCGCTGTCGCTGACGTTGGTCGAGGTGATACGCACGCCGCGCGCCTGGGGATAGCGATCCTGGACCGCGTAGCTGACCTCGCGGCTGCAGGCGTCGGCCGGACCGCCGCCGGGCTGGGCGACCGCATAGGTCGGTGTGGCCAGGCCGGGGGCCAGGATGGATCCGATGGCGAGGACGGTGACGGCGCGCATGGGGGGCTCCTTTCGGCAAGCCTCGCCATTGTTCGCCGGTTCCGCAGGGGTTGCAACGCAGGCCGCCTACCCGCGGAAATGAGGGCGGCCGGCCGGTGCTGGGGAACGCCGGCCGGCCGCGTCGCGGAGCTAGCGCTGGGCCAGCTTCGCGGGGTCGCTCGGCGTATGGCGCGCCGTGACCAGCGGCGCATCCAGCTCGACGACCGCATTGTCCACCGCCAGCGAGAGGCAGGTGCGGTAGTACTTCATGTCAGCGAGCTCCCAGGGGCTCGGCCGACGGCCGCAGACCATGCGGGCCGCGGCCCTGATCCGCTCGAGGGCCGCGTCGGCGCCGGCTTCACGGCGGAGGTCGAGGTGCGCGAGCGAGACGGTGGTCTGGTAGACGTCGTGGAGGCCCTCCACGGGCCGCGGCTGGCCGAGGAAGGCGGCGTCGGCCGCGACGGCGGGAGCGGCGAGAGCGGTCAGCGCGCCGCAGAGGATCAGGGCTTTCATGGCTTGCTCCGGGATGTCGCCGGGGGGTGACGACGCCCCGATCAGGCCGCGGATCGGCGCGGTCCGCGTGGCCGTGCGCGTGATGATTTCCTGATTTCGGCGGGATGATTTTCTGATCCGGTCGCCCTCGCCCGGCCTTGACCATCGCAGAGGCAGGCGTGCAGAGGCTCTGCCGCGATGATCCTGACCCTCTCCTGCGACGACCGCCCCGGCATCGTGGCCCGCGTGTCAGCCCTGCTGTTCGAGCGCGGCGCCAACATCCTGGACGCCCAGCAGTACGACGACCAGGAGACCGGCCGCTTCTTCATGCGCGTGGTGTTCGATCCTGGCGACGCGGGCGCCGACGCCTGGCGCGCGACGTTCGAGCCGCTGGCCGCCGAGTACGCGATGACCTGGGCGCTGCGCGGCCGCAAGGAGCGGCGCAAGGTGATGATCCTGGCGTCGCAGCAGGATCACTGCCTGGCCGACCTGATCTGGCGCTGGCGCCAGGGCGAGCTGCCGATGGACATCACCGCCGTGGTCTCGAACCATCCGGCGTCCACCTATCCGCACACCGACCTGCAGGGTATCGCCTTCCGCCACCTGCCGATCACCGCCGAGACCAAGCCGCAGCAGGAAGCCCAGCTCTGGAAGCTGATCCAGGAGACCGGGACCGAGCTGGTGGTCCTCGCCCGCTACATGCAGGTGCTGTCGGACGACCTGTCGGCCAAGCTGGCGGGGCGCTGCATCAACATCCACCACTCGTTCCTGCCGGGCTTCAAGGGCGCACGGCCGTATCACCAGGCGCACGCGCGCGGCGTGAAGGTGATCGGCGCCACGGCCCACTACGTCACCGCCGACCTCGACGAGGGTCCGATCATCGAGCAGGACGTGGAACGCATCAGCCACCGCGACACGCCGGCCAACCTGATCCGCAAGGGCCGCGACATCGAACGCCGGGTGCTGGCCCGCGCGGTGCGCTGGCACATCGAGGACCGCGTGCTGCTGAACGGTCGCAAGACCGTGGTCTTCACGGACTAGAGATTCCGGCGCTAGGCTGGCTGACGTGAACCGATTGGCGCTCGTGATGATTGTGCGCGACGAGGCGACGGCGATCGCCCGCGCCCTGCGCAGTGCGCGCGACCACGTGGACCGCATGATCGTGCTGGACACCGGCTCGATCGACGACACCCCGCAGATCGCCGCCGCCGAGGGCGCCGAGGTGCATCAATTCACCTGGGTCGACGATTTCGCGGCCGCGCGGAACGCCTCGCTCGCGCTGTCGGACGCCGACTGGAACCTGGTGCTGGACGCCGACGAGTGGATCGAAGACGGCGCGGAGTCGCTGGCCGCCGCGGTGCTGCCACCCGGCGGCGGCGACTTCATGGGCGTCGTCCGCCGCGACAACCTGATGGACCACCCGGGCGCGGAAGGCGCCGCGCTGACCTGGATCCCGCGCGTGCTGCCCCGCGGCGTCCGCTACGAAGGCCGCATCCACGAGCAACCGGTCGGCGTCGACCGCGGCGTGCCCCTGGCCCTGCGCCTCATGCACGACGGCTTCACCAGCGAGAACCTGCGCCGCAAGGGCGACCGCAACGAAGCCCTGCTGATGCTGGAGCTTCAGGACGCGCCCGAGGATCCCTACCTGTGGTTCCAGCTCGGCAAGGAGCACCAGGTGCGCGGCCGCCCGCCCCAGGCGGCGCTGTGCTTCACCGAGGCGATGCGGCTCGCGCCGACCGACGTGCCCTATCGGCACGCCCTGGTCATCCGCGCGCTCACCGCCTTCAAGACAGCGGGCCGGCTCGGCGAGGCCATGACGCTGGCCGACGCCGAGGTCGCCAACTGGATGAACTCACCCGACTTCTGGTTCGTGCTGGGCGACCTCTACCTGGAATGCGCGAGCCACGAACCCGAGCGCGCCCTGACCGAACTCCTGCCCATCGCGGAATCCGCGTGGAAACGCTGCCTGGAGATCGGCGAGCAGCCGCAGCTCGACGGCACGGTGGTGGGCCGGGGCGGCTACATGGCCGCCCACAACCTGGCTGTCTTCTACGAAACCCTGCGCAAGCCGCAGGAGGCGGCGAGGTACCAGGCCCTCGCCGCCAAGCTGCGCGGCGAGGCCTAGAACCTCACGTCCACGCGGGCGTAGTACTGACCGCCGTTGGTGTCGTAGGGCGAGTTCCGCGAATAGATCAGGCCGCGGCTGGCCTGGAAGACCGCCTCGTCCGGATACTTGTCGAAGACGTTCTCCGCGCCGACGCGCACCGAGATGTTGTCGTTGACGTTGTAGGTCGCCGAGACGTCGAAGAACGTGATCGCGCCGAAGTCCTGGAAGATCTCGCCGGTGGCGTTGCCAGTGCTGTCGGTCCACTTGCCGTAGTAGCGGGCGCGGCCCAGCAGCTCGAACTGGCCCCAGCGGTAGGTCGCCGAGGCGGTCAGGTTGTTCTTCGGCCGCGACTGTTCGAACAGCAGCCGCTGGGTGGCGTTGGTGTTCAGCGCGCCCGAGGTGACCTCGGTCTTGTTGTAGTTGTAGGCGCCCGTCAGCGTCATCTGGCCGGGCCCGACATCGCGGGCGTACGTGACCACCACGTCGATGCCGCGGGTGCGGGTGTCGAAGTCGTTGGTGAACCAGCTGATCGAGGTGAAGGCCGTCGCGCCGGGGACGCCGAGCGCGACGAGCTGGGCCCGGATCGCCGGGGTGACGGTCACGGTCGCCGAGGTGCTGAAGCGCTGGTCGACGTCGATCTGATAGGCGTCGATCGAGCCGGACAGACCCACGTCGGTCTTCCAGATCACGCCGCCGGTCAGCGTCTTGGACTTCTCGGGCTCCAGCGGCTTGGCGCCCAGGAACACCGCCACCGGATTGGTCGGCGACAGGCGGCCCGTCTGGAACAGCTGCAGCGTCACCGTGTCGAGGCCCTGCGACGTGCTGGTCGAGTTGAGCTGGCCCGGCGTCGGCGCGCGGAAGCCGGTGGAGTACGAGGCGCGGAACGCGAGGCCGGTTGTCACCTCGAAGCGACCGGCGACCTTGAAGTTCAGCGTGTCGCCGAACTCCGAGAAGTCCTCATAGCGGACGGCGCCGCCCAGGCTCAGGCGGTCGGTGAGCTGGGCTTCCACGTCGACGTAGCCGGCGTAGCTCTTCTGGTCCCACTCGCCGGCCTGTTGAGGGCTGAAGCCCGGGAAGCCGTTGGAGTTGGGCGCCAGGCCGAAGTTCGCGCCCGGGCCGACGGCGTACGAGGCCGGGTCGCCGGTCTCGATCTTGTAGGTCTCGGTGCGGTGCTCGGCGCCGAACGCGATGTTCAGCGGCTCGGCCAGGCCCTCGATCGGCAGGCGGTAGACGCCGTCGGCGTTGACGTTGACCTCTTCCTGCACCAGCCGGCCCAGGTCGAAGTCGAACGGGCTTTGCGGGCCAAGCGACGCGTTGATCGAATTGTTCAGGAAGAAGCGGCTGGCGTTGCGGCCGTACGAGGCGCTGAGGTCCCAGGTGAACCGCTCGTCCTTGCTGTGGCGCACGCCGGCCACCGCCTGAACGTCGCGGCCGTGGATGCCCTCGCGTGGCGTGAAGCCGCCGGGATAGATGGCCCGGAGGTTGAAGCCCGGGAACACCGAGACCTGGTTGAAGATGGCCGGGTTGGCCGCCGGGTTGCGCCAGTTGATGTCGTTGATGCCATCGGTCTTGGTGAAGGTCCCGAACGCATAGGCCTCGGCCACGTCGCCCAGGGGCGCGGCGGCATTCACGGCGCCCGAGTAGGTCTTCAGGTCCGGGTTGCCCCAGCGCTGCACCGGATTGGCGATGGTCACGCTCGGGTTGGCGGCGGCGAAAGCGATCGCATCGGGCCGCTGGCGGCTGCGCGAGGTGAAGTCGGCGTCCGACCATTCGAACGTCGCGTTCAGGTGGCCGCCCTCGCCGATGGCCCAGCCGGCCTTGGCGCCCGCGCGGAAGGTCGCGCCGTCGCCCTCATAGAACTGGCCCGCCTGGCCGAAGGCGGCGTAGCCGGCCTTGTCGTCGAGCAGGATGTTGATGACGCCGGCGATGGCGTCCGAGCCGTACTGGGCCGAGGCGCCGTCGCGCAGCACCTCCATGCGGCCCACCGAGAAGCTGGGGATCTGGGCGAGGTCGGGCCCCTGCGCGCCGCGCGAGCCCAGGAAGGCCGAGCGGTGGAAGCGCTTGCCGTTCACCAGCACCAGCGTCTGGTCGGGCGACAGGTTGCGCAGCGTGGCCGGGCGGACGAACTGCAGGCCGTCCGAGGTCGGCAGCTTCTGGACGATGAACGACGGCAGCTGCTGGGCCAGGTTCTCGCCGAGCTGGCTGGTGGCCGAGGACTGGATCGCGTCGGCGGTCAGCACGTCGACGGGCACGAGGGTGGTGAAGGCGGTGCGGCCGACGTCACGGGTGCCGGTGACGACCACCTCGTCGATGGTCCCCTCGTCCGCGGCCTCGGCGGCGAAGGCCGACCCCGCCATGGCCGCCATCAGGCCGAACGCCGCCGTGGCGCAAAGCTGCGCCTTCAGACCCACAAACCGCATGAAACACCCCTCTTTGCTTGGGGCGTGGCTGTGGCGGAGTTCCGCGACGCGTTTCTGACGCCAGTGTTAAATTTCCAAGACGGAGGACGCGCCCCGCTAGAACTGTCCGTAGCCGCGCGCCATGGCTGCGGCGAAGCCGGGCAGCAGCGCGAACAGGGCAGCCTCGTAGTGGATGAAGCGGCGTACGCCCTTCACCTGGGCGTCGGTGGGCAGCGTCCCCGCGCGCCGCCACTTGATGATGGCGATCGTGGGCGGGATCGACAGCAGGCCCACCAGCAGGAACGTCGCGATCTTCGCCCAGAAGAAGCCGTTGTGCGAATAGTAGGCCCAGCCCTTGGCGGCCATGCCGGCGCGGGCGAAGCCCACCACGATGATCACGCCGGCCAGGGCGCCGTAGGCCAGGTCGATCCGCCCCACCCGCTGGATCGTGGGCAGGTCCATCCCCGGCCGCACCAGCATCAGCTCGGCGAACAGGATGCCGAACAGGCCGAAGACCAGGATGTGGTGGGCGATGGCGAGGACGAGGTCGAGCATGGGTGTCTCCAGTGACTCGACCTTATATTTACGTCGTAAATCACAACGTCAAGGCCGTGCCGGGATGGGACGCCGCGTCGGAGAGTCGGTCCAGAGCGCGGTGCGCCCGCAGCGGCGCGGCCTCAGACGAACTTGGGCTTGCGCTTCTCGCGGTGCGAAGCCAGACCCTCGGCCGCTTCGGGCCCCGTGAAGCCCAGCATCTCCAGGGCCGCCGACGCGTCGAACGCCGGGCCGGCCGAGCGCAGCCAGTTGTTGAGCGAGAGCTTCGTCCAGCGGATCGCCTGCTGCGCGCCCGAGGCCAGCTTGGTCGCGACCGCCAGGGCCTTCGCGTCCAGTTCCTCATCCGGCACGCACAGCGACACCAGGCCGATGCGCTCGGCCTCGGCGCCGTTCAGCGGCTCGCAGGTGAGCAGGTAGTACTTGGCCTTGGCCATGCCGCAGAGCAGCGGCCAGACGATGGCCGCGTGGTCGCCGGCGGCGACGCCCAGCCGCGTGTGGCCGTCGATGATCTTCGCGTCAGGCGTGACGATGGAGACGTCGGCCAGCAGGCCGCAGACCAGCCCCGCGCCCACCGCCGGCCCGCGCATGGCGCTGACCACCGGCTTCCCGCAATTGATCACGTTGTAGACGATGTCGCGGGCCTCTTTGAAAATCCGCACGCGCATCTCGAAGTCGTCGACGATCTTCTGGATCATCTCGAAGTCGCCCCCGGCGGAGAAGGCGTTCCCCTCCCCCGTCAGGATGGCGCAGCGCACGTCCGGGTCGTCGTCGATCGTCCGCCAGATCTCGGCCAGCTCCCAGTGCATCTGCTGGTCGGTGGCGTTGAGCTTGCCCGGATTGCTCATGACGATCCGGAGCACGCCGTCGGCCGGCCGCTCGAACTTCAGTCGCTGGTACTGCGCGTAGCGGTCGGCCATGTGCCGGCTCCCTAGAAAATGGTATAGCCGCCGTCGATGACGAAGCTGTCGCCGGTGTGGAAGCGCGAGGCGTCTGAGGCCAGGTAGACGGCGATGCCCGAGAAGTCGTCGCCGTCGCCCCAGCGGCGCATGGGCACGCGGCCGATGGCCTTCTCGTTGAACTTGTCGTTGGACTGCAGGCCCGAAGTCATGTCGGTCGCGATCCAGCCCGGCAGGATCGAATTGGCCCGGATGCCGTAGCGCGCATATTCCACCGCCAGGCCGCGGACCATCGACAGCACCGCGCCCTTGGTCGAGGCGTAGGCCTGGTTGCGCGGCGCGCCGTGGATGGCCGAGGTCGACGAGGTCACCACCAGCGAACCGCCCGGATCGCCCGCGTTCGCCCGCTCCAGCATGTGCTTGGCCGCCTCGCGGAAGGTCCAGAACACGGCGTCCAGGTTCACGGTCGTGACGCGGCGCCACTTCTCGGTGGTCATCTGGTCGAAGGGCGCGCCGCCGCCGATGCCGGCATTGGCGGCCACGAAGTCCAGACGGCCCAGTTTGGCGATCACCTCGGCGACCGCGGCGACGATGGCGGCCTCGTCGGCCACGTCGACCTTCTGGACCAGGATGTCGACGCCGTAGGCCTTCAGAGCCTCCTCGGCCTTGGCGTTCTTCTCAGGGTTCTGGCCCCAGATGGCGACCTTCGCGCCCGCCGCCGCCAGCCCCTCGGCCATGCCCAGGCCGATGCCGCCGTTGCCGCCGGTGACCAGCGCGACCTTGCCGGTCAGGTCGAAGGGTTTGAACGCCATCTAAGAAGTCCTCCGCTTATGTCGGCGTGACTTCTCTAGGGCGCCCCAGCGTCGGTCAAGGCGCAGCGGGGCCTTTCCGCGCGGCGCGCCTTCGTGCCACCCTCAAAGAAAAACACGGGGAGCGGGATGCGGCGGCAGAAGGTGCTGGTGCTCTACACGTCCAACTCGGCGCTGGATTCGGCCGTGGTGGGCTGGAGCCGCTACGACGGCACGGGCCAGACGCGGCACATGGCCGGCGACGCCGAGGAGCCGCCCTACCGCACGGGCCTCGACGCGCTGAAAGACGGCTGGCGGCTGTTCCAGGCCTCGCAGCTCCTGCCGCACCAGCACGGCGCCGAGTTCGACGTCAGCTACCTGAAGTACGAGTTCTGGTTCGAACAGCTCGTGGAGGTGAACCCGTGAGCCCCCTGCCCCTGCTCGACGCGCACGACATGGCCCGCTTCGCCGCCCGCGGCTTCCTGCGGATGGACGGCGTCGTCCCCGACGAGATCAACGCGCAGTTCCTGGCCGAGGTGGGCGAGATCGCCGAGCCGCAGCCGGGCCGCAAGCTGCGCGCCGCCTACGGCCAGCTGCTGGCCCAGGCCGGCATCCCCGAGGTCGGCGCCGGCACGCCGTTGGCGCGGACCTACCGCCAAGGCTCGGCCCTGGCGCGGATGCTGGAGCTGCCCGCGGTGGCCGGCGCGATCCGCAGCCTCGTGGGCGAGGACCCGACCTTCGACCACCACTTCCTGCACGTCACCTTCCCGCCCGCCTACCACGAGGCCGGCGGCGGGGAGAACGTCAGCCAGCACACCCACCAGGACTCCACGATCGACCCGCGCCAGGCCTTCGATGTCCAGATCATGTACTACCCGCACGCGGTGACGCGGGAGATGGGCGGCACGCGGTTCATCCCGGGCACCCACCTGCGCAAGGTCAGCGAGGCGGCGCTAGGGCGCTACCAGAACGTGCGGGGCCAGCAGCACATGGTGTGCGAGGCGGGCACCCTCCTCTTCCTGCATTCGGGCATCTGGCATGGCGGCGGCGTGAACCTGTCGGACCGCACGCGGACCATGTTCAAGATCCGCATGAACCCCAGCCGATCGCAGGTGCGGATGTTCGACGTCTCGACGCTGGAGCGCCCCGCTGGCCAGCGGCCGATCTTCTACCTGAAGGGGCCCCAGCCGCGCAGCGTGGAGCAGATCCTGATGACGCCCGAGCCCTGGTTCGAGGACGACACCGGCCGCCTCGAACTGCTGAACCGCGTGAAGCTCTGGCGCTACCTCACCGGCGATCCGACCTACGACGCCGACTACTGGCTGACGCGGCTGGAGAACCTGGCCGACGCATAGTTCCAGCTCATCCCCCCGAATGCGGGGACCCAGGCTCTTCTTTCACCCTCAGGGGCGCTGGACAGCGCAAGTCTGGGTCCCCGCCTGCGCGGGGATGACTGAGTAAGAGTTACTCAGTCACCTTCAGCGCCGGCGCGTCCTGCGGCTTCCACAGGCGGTCCGAGATGAAGCGGCACATGACGTAGAAGGCCGGCGTGAACAGCAGGCCGAAGCCGGTCACGCCGATCATCCCGAAGAACACCGCCGTCCCCAGCGCCTGGCGCATCTCGGCGCCCGGCCCGCTCGCGATCACCAGGGGGAGCACGCCCAGGATGAAAGCGAACGAGGTCATCAGGATCGGCCGCAAGCGGGTGTGCGCCGCCTCCACGGCCGCATCCCAGCGGCTGAGGCCCCGCTCCTCGGCCTGCTTGGCGAACTCGACGATCAGGATGGCGTTCTTGGCCGCCAGGCCGATCAGCACCACCAGCCCGATCTGGGTCAGGATGTTGTTGTCGAAGCCCCGCAGGTTCACGCCCAGGATCGCCGCCAGGAGGCACATCGGCACGATCAGGATGATCGCCAGCGGCAGGGTCACGCTCTCGTACTGCGCCGCCAGCAGCAGGAAGACAAACACCACCGCCAAGCCGAAGGCGATCGAGCCCGTATTGCCCGCCGTCTTCTGCTGGTAGGCGAGCTCGGTCCATTCGTATGCGAAGCCCTCCGGCAGCCGCGCCTTGGCCAGCTCCTCGACCCGGTCCAGCGCCTGACCCGACGAGTACTCAGGCTTGGTGTCGCCCTGCAGTTCGGCCGCCGGATAAAGGTTGTAGCGCACCACCCGATAGGGGCCGCTGTCGTCGCGCACCGTCGCCACCGAGCCCAGCGGCACCATGGCGCCCGAGAGCGAGCGGGTCTGCAGGCGGGCGATGTCCGAGGCTTCGTCGCGGTAGGGCGCGTCGGCCTGCGCGGTCACGCGATAGGTGCGGCCCAGGTAGTTGAAGTCGTTCACGAAGGCCGAGCCCAGGTAGATCGACAGCGCCTCGAACACCCGCTCGGGCGGCACGCCGGCCAACTGGGCCTTGTCGCGGTCGATCTCGGCCCACAGGCGCGGCGTCGAGGTGTTGAACAGCGTGAAGACGCTGGTCAGCTCCTTCTGCTGGTTCCCCTGCATCATCATGTCGACCGTGGCCTGTTCGAGGGCGCGGTAGCCCTTGCCCTGGCGGTCCTCGACGATCAGCTTCCAGCCGCCGCCGGTGCCGATGCCGCGCACGGGCGGCGGCTGGATCACGAGCACGTTCGCGCCCTGGATCTGGCCCAGCTTGCCGCGCAGTTCATCCAACACGGCCTGAGCCTTGATCCCCTCCTTGCCCCGCTCGTGGAACGGGGTCAGCGGCAGGAAGACGGTGCCGACATTGGGGGCGTTGGTGAACGTCGCGCCGTCCAGGCCCACGAAGGCCGCGGCGTGCTCGACGCCCTTGGTGGCCATGGCCTGGTCGATGACCTTGTGGACCATGGCGTCGGTGCGGGCGAGCGACGAGCCGGGCGGCAGCTGCACCACCGTGATGAAATAGCCCTGGTCCTGGGCCGGGATGAAGCCTGTGGGCGTCGCCGAGAACCGCCAGCCGGTGATGGCCAGCAGCACGGCGTAGATCGCCAGCATGATCACGCCGCGCCGGACGGTCACCGCCGTCAGTCGGCCGTAGCGCTCGCTGAGCGCGGCGAAGATCTCGTTGAACTTCTGGGCGAAGAGCTGGAACGGCCGGCGCCAGCCCTTGGCCGGTTCGGAATGGTCGGGGTGCTTGCGCAGCAGCAGCGCCGCCATGGCCGGCGACAGCGTCAACGACACCAGGCACGAGATCACCGTGGCGCTGGCGATGGTGAGCGCGAACTGCTTGTAGAACTGGCCCGAGATGCCGGTGATGAAGGCCGTCGGCACGAACACCGCCACCAGAACCAGGGCGATGGCGATCAGGGCGCCGCCCACCTCGTCCATGGTGCGATAGGCCGCCTCGCGGGGGGTCATGCCCTCGGAGAGCCTTCGCTCCACGTTCTCGACCACGACGATGGCGTCGTCGACCACGATGCCGATGGCCAGCACGAGGCCGAACAGCGAGAGGTTGTTCAGCGAGGCGCCGAAGCCCGCCATCACCGCGAAGGCGCCCACCAGCGAGACCGGGATCGCCAGCACCGGGATGACCGCCGCGCGCCAGGTCTGCAGGAAGACGATGACCACCACGACCACCAGGATCACCGCCTCGAACAGGGTCTTGCGGACCTCCTTGATCGACTCGGCGACGTATTCGGTGGGGTTGTAGATGACCGTGTACTTCAGGCCCGGCGGGAAGTTGGGCCCCAGCTCTTCCATGGTCTTCAGCACACTGTCGGCGGTGGACAGGGCGTTGGAGCCCGGCCGCTGGCTGATGCCGATGGCGACGGCCTTCTGACCGCGGTCGAGGTAGGCGTTGATGCGGTAGTCCTGGGCGCCCAGTTCCACGCGCGCCACGTCGCTGACCCGCACCACGTGCGCGCCGGCGTCGTTCTTCAGGATGACATTGGCGAACTGGCTGGGGTCGCTCAGGCGGCCCTGGGTGTTGACGTTCAGCTCGAAGGCCGAGCCCGCGCGGCTGAAGGGCGCCTGGCCGACGGCGCCGGCGGCCACCTGCACGTTCTGCGCGCGCAGGGTCGAGACGATCTCACCGGCGGTCAGGTTGTGGGCGGCGGCCTTGTCGGGGTCGATCCAGACCCGCATGGCGTAGTCGCGGGCGCCGAAGATGCGGGCGTCGCCGACGCCATCCAGGCGGGCCAGCCGGTCACGCACCTGCAGCAGGGCGTAGTTCGAGATGTAGTCCGGGCTGCGCGACCCGTCCGGCGAATAGAGGTGGATGACCATCAGCAGGTCGGGCGCGGCCTTACGCGTCACAACGCCGAGGCGCCGCACATCTTCGGGCAGACGCGGCTCGGCCGACGACACCCGGTTCTGCACCAGCACCTGGGCGTTGTTCAGGTCGGTGCCCAGCTTGAACGTCAGCGTGATCGTCAGCAGGCCGTCCGAGGTGGACGACGAGGACATGTAGAGCATGTCCTCGACGCCGTTGATCTCCTGCTCCAGCGGCGTGGCCACGGTGTCGGCCAGCACCTCGGCCGAGGCGCCGGGATAGGTGGCGGTCACCGTGATCGTGGGCGGCGCGATCTCCGGGTACTGCGCGATCGGCAGCGTCGGATAGGCGAAGGCGCCCACCAGGATGATGATGACCGAGATGACGGCCGCGAAGACCGGCCGGTCGATGAAGAAGCGCGAGAACCGCATGGCGCTACTGGCCGCCGGCGTTGGTGGCCTGGGCGGACGGCTGCTGCAGCACGCTGGGCTGCGGCGCCGTCGGCGGGGCGCTGACGATCCGGCCGGCCTTGGGCGAAACCTTCGCGCCGGGCCGCACGTGGGCCTGGCCGTCGATGATCACCCGGTCCGTCGGGCCCAGGCCCTGGCGCACCACGCGCAGGCCGTCGACGATGGGGCCCAGCACCACCTTGCGCGGCTCGACCGTGTCGCCCTTGCCGACGACCAACACCACCTTGTCCGACTGGTCGGCCAGCACCGAGGCGTCAGGCACCAGCAGCGCGGTGTAGGCGCCTGAGCCCAGGAGGCGCATGCGACCGTACATGCCCGGCGTCAGCAGGAGGTCGGGATTGCGCACCACCGCCCGGCCGCGGATCGTGCCCGAGCCGATGTCGAGGGCGTTGTCCACGAAGTCCATGCGGCCGTGCCAGTTGTAGCCGGTCTCGTCCTGGAGCTGGATGTCGACGGGGTTCGAGGCGTATCGCGAGCTGGTCCGCGTGCCGGCCTCGTTGGCCCGCTGGTACTTGAGGTAGACCGCCTCCGAGCCCGTGAAGGCGAAGTGGATCGGATCCAGCGAAACCACCGTGGTCAGCAGCGTCGCCTCCGACCCGCTGGCGGCCACGAGGTTGCCCACGTCCACGCGATGGTCTGAGACCCGGCCCGAGATCGGCGAGGTGATGCGGGTGAAGCCGACGTCGAGCTGACGGGCCTGCACCTGGGCCTTGGCGGCGGTCACGGCCGCATCCGCCGAGCGTTGGGTCGCGACCCGGGCGTCATAGGCCGACTTGGAGAGGAAGCCCTTGTCGAGCAGCACCTTGGCCCGCTCCAGCTCGACCTTGGCGTTGGCGGCCTGGGCCTCGGCGCTGGCCTGGTCGGCGCGGGCCTGGGCGAGCGCGGCCTGGTAGGGGCGCGGGTCGATGACGAAGAGCAGCTGGCCCTTCTGCACGATCTCGCCGTCGCGGAAGCCCACCGTCTGGACATAGCCCGACACGCGCGGGCGCACCTCGACCGATTGGATCGCCTCGAAGCGGCCGACGAACTCGTCCCAGTCGATGATCTGGCGCGACAGCGGCGCCGACACCGTCACCGGCGCGGCCGGCGGCGGCCCGTCGGGCTTCTTCGCCCCACACGAGACCAAAAGGGGGAGAACGAGGGCCCCCACGGCCCAGCGGACCGCTCCCGACATGCCCAACTCCTTGTCGTAGATCGCGGCGCGCTACCCCACGCCGGTCCGCCCCATCAGCGGCGCTCTCACGTTAGCTGGTTACGCTGCGGCAATCTGTCCAGACCTTCGTATGATAGGGCAACGGCCGCTCGACGCTTTGTCCACACCTTTGGAAGGAATTCAGGCGGTGGGCGCCAATCCCAGGCGCATCCCGCGCCGCAGATCGTCGTTGGCGCTGGCCGCCGCGGCCGGCCGCTCGCCGTTCAGCCGCCGCCAGACGTGGCCGAACAGGGCGCGCACCTCCTGCGCCGCCGCGCCGTTCGCCTCGATCTCAAGCACCGAACAGGCGCGGGCGAAGGCCGTCTGGTAGACCATCCGCGCCCGGATCGCGCTGGGCGCCACGGGCAGGTTTGCGAACCGCAGGGCCTCGAAGGCCTTCATCACCGACGGCGGCTCGACGCCGGCGCGGGCCGGCGGGCACTGGTTCAGCACGATCAGCCCCTCGCGCCCCAGCCGCTGGATGACGGCAACCGAGAGCACGGCCGCGGCGAGGTCGAGATAGGTGGGCCGCGCCACGGCCAGACACAGGTCGGCCACCTTCACCGCCTCGGCCACATCGGCCTCGGGCGCGGCGGGCGTGTCGATCACCAAGAGCTCGACGCCGGACCGGCGGCAGGCCTCGGTGAGGGCGAACAGCTTGGACGCGCTGGTCTCGAACAGCAGGCCGGGGGCTTCGTCGCGGCCCTTCAGCACTTCGCAGGCGCTGCGCATCGGGTCAGCGTCGGCGAGCACGGCGCGCACGCCCATGGCGCGGGCCGCCAGGGTCAGGTTGACCGCGACGGTCGTCTTGCCCGCCCCGCCCTTGCGGGACATCACGGCCAGCGTCTTCACGGGCGTCCCCCCGCGTGATGACGGGCGCGCAAGTGCCTGCTCGCCCTTCCGGCCTTCATCTAATGCACAAGTTATCCACAGGCGGAAGCCCGCCGCTGTGGACGGCCGCTATCTCGGCCGGGGCTGGTTGGTCTGCGCCTTGTCCAGCTCGTCGCGCGCGCTGATCCGACGGGCCTCCCAGTCGGCCTGGGTCATGCAGAGCCGTTGCTTCATCCGGCTGCCCACGACCTGCTCACGCTTGCAGACCGTGTCGCCGGCCTCGGGCTTGGCCTTTTTCGCTGCGGTGGCGACGGCCGGCGCGACTGTCGTGGGTTCGCTCGCCGGCGCCCCGGCGGCGAGGATGGCGACGGACAGGATCACTGAGATCACGGCGAAGCTCCCCATCTCGCGCGATCGGCCGGCGGATGCGCCGGCGGCGCGTCAGTTGCTCTGCAGCGGCCGGTTGCGCTGGGCCGCGTCGAGGTCGTCTCGGGCCGAGGCCTTGCGCTGGTCCCACTCGACCTGGCTCATGCAGACGCGCTGCTTCATGCGGCTGCCCAGCACCGGCTCCTTCTTGCACACCAGCCCGTCGGGCGCGGCCCCGGACTTGGCGGCCTTGGCGGGCGCCGCGGCGGAGTTCGCCGGCGCGGGCGTCGCGGGATCGGCGGCCGCGGCCAGCACCGCGAGCGCAAACACGGCGGAAATCATTCGGGCGCACTCCTGACAGGAGGTGGAAATCAAGTGACGTAGGGTTGTTACGCTACCGCTACCTCGCGGACGTTGTCGATGCCCGCTTGTCGCAACGCCTCGATCAGTTCCGCCACCACGCCCGCCAGCGCCTCGGGATCGCGCGCCCGGATCACCAGGTTCGAGCCGTAGCCGTCCGCGTTGAAGAACGGATAGCTGCCCAGCGACATGTCGGGGTGCGCCTTGGCCACCGCTTCCAGCGGCTCGGCGATCACGCCCTCGCCCGAACCCTCGACGCGCACGGTGCGCGAGACCGTCGGCCGCCCGCCCCGCATCCGGGGTCCCACGTCCTCCAGCATCCCGCGCATGATCTGCGGCACGCCGGCCAGGGTGAAGACGTTGCCGATGGTGAAACCGGGCGGCCCCTGCACCGGGTTCTTGACCAGTTCGCCGCCCACCGGCACCCGCGCCATCCGGCGCCGCGCGGCGTTGAGCTGGTCGCCCCAGCGCGCGGTCATCATGGCGATGATCTCGGGATGCTCTTCCAGTTCGACGCCGAAGGCCGCGGCGATGGCGTCGGCGGTGATGTCGTCGTGGGTCGGCCCGATACCACCCGTCGTGATGACGTAGTCGTATTTCTCGCGCAGCGCGTTCAGCGCGTCCACGATCTCGCCCAGCACGTCCGGCACCGTCCGCGCCTCGGCCAGATCGACGCCGATGACGTTCAGGTAGCGGGCGATGTCGCGCAGGTTCGTGTCCTGCGTCCGGCCGCTGAGGATCTCGTCGCCGATGATCAGCACCGCGCAGGTGACCCGCTCGTCCTGTCCGCTCGCCATCGGCACGTCCCTCGCCTACATCAGCCCGTCTCGCCCACCGGACTAAAGCCTTCCATGGACTTCCCGCAACCGCTCGTCCGCGGAACCCTCGTCAGCCGCTACAAGCGCTTCTTCGCCGACGTGGTGCTGGAGGACGGGACGCCCATCACCGCCCACTGCCCGAATCCCGGGGCGATGCTGGGCCTGAACACGCCCGGCTTGCCCGCCTGGGTGTCGAAGTCCGACGACCCGAAGCGCAAACTGGCCCACACGCTGGAGCTGGTCGAGGCCGACGGCGGGCTTGTCGGCATCAACACCTTGCACCCCAACCGCATCACCGCCGAGGCGCTCGCTGCGGACGCCATCCCCGAGGTGGCCGGCTACGCCACGCATCGGCGCGAGGTGCGCTACGGCGAGAACAGCCGGGTCGATTTTCTGCTGGAACATCCCGACCGCGCGCCGTGCTGGCTTGAGGTCAAGAACTGCCACCTGCGGCGCACGGGGACCCTGGCCGAGTTCCCGGACTGCGTGGCGGCGCGGTCGCTGAAACACCTGCGAGAACTGTCGGCCATGGTGCGCGCCGGCCAGCGGGCGGTGATGCTGTTCGTGATCCAGCGGACGGACTGCGACGCCTTCTCCGCCTGCGCCGAGCTGGACCCGGCCTACGCCCGCGGCCTGATCGAGGCGGCCGCCGCCGGCGTCGAGGTGCTGGCCTACCGCTGCGCCATCTCGCCCGAGCGCGTGATCCTCGCCGACCGGGTTCCCTGGACCGGCGCGAACCTCGCCAGCGCCGCGTAACCGCGTTTGTCGTCGGCGCGACATGCAGTCGCAACGCCACCCGGCATCCGCGAAGTTCAGGTGCGTGTAACGATGGCTCGTGCAAACCCTATCCGGTGACAGGAGTCAGGGTGATGGCTAGTCTCGCCCCAATCCGGGGTAGTGATTTGTCAGAATACGCGGATAAAGCGCAGCTTGCGCCGGTGGGCAACTGGCGTTTCGAGCGCCTGTCGCGCGCGGTGAAGGACCTGAGCGCGGCGCGGACCCACCAGGCGATCATCGACATCACGCGCCGCGCCGCCCGCGAGATCGCCAGCTCGATGGGCGTGGCCATCGTCCTGCGCGACGGCGACCGCTGCCACTACATCGCCGAGGACAGCGAGGTCCCGCTGTGGACCGGCCAGAAGTTCCCCCTGACCGCCTGCATCTCGGGTTGGGCGATGCTGAACCGCCAGCAGGTGGTGATCCCCGACATCTACGTGGACGACCGCATCCCCCACGCGGCCTACCGCCCGACGGGCGTGCATAGCCTGATCATGACGCCGGTGGGCGAAGGCCAGCCGTTCGGCGCGTTGGGGGCCTACTGGCGCGAGGTGCGCGACGCCTCGGCCGACGAGATGTCCAGCATGGCCGCGCTCGCCAGCTGCATGGCCACGGCGCTGCAGAACATCGACCTGATGGGTTCGTTGCAGGCCGAGCTCGACCACCGCCAGCTGCTGGTCAACGAACTGAACCATCGCGTGAAGAACACGATGGCCATCGTCCAGAGCCTCTCGGCCCAGACACTGCGGGCCGAGCGCCCCACGGCTGAGGCGCGGGAGGACTTCGACGGCCGCCTGATGGCGCTCGCGGGCGCCCACGTGCTCATGACCGAGGCGGAGTGGCGCTCGGTGGCGCTCAGCGAGCTGATCGAGAGGACCATCCAGCCGTTCGCGCAGGGCGCCGGCCAGGCCCGCTTCAGCCTGAGCGGCCCGGCCGCGACCATGCCGCCCAAGTCGGCGGTGGCCTTCGCGCTGGCGGTTCACGAGCTCTGCACCAACGCGGCGAAGTACGGCGCGCTGAGCGCCGAAGCCGGCCACGTGGCGATCGACTGGGCCCTGGCGACGTCCGACGACGGCCCGCGCCTGCAGCTCACCTGGCGCGAGACCGGCGGCCCGCCCGTCACCGAGCCCGCCCGCCGTGGCTTCGGCTCGCGCCTGCTGGAACGCGGCCTCTCGGCCGAGCTGAAGGGCCAGGTGAAGCTGACCTTCCCGCCCGAGGGGCTGGTCTGCACCATCGACGCCCCGGCGCCGGTGGACGACCCGGAAGAGCTGTTCCCGCTGCCGAACGCGAACTAGAGGTCGCCGCGGCCGACGAGCTCGATGTAGCGGCCAAAGGCGCCGGCCTCGACGTGGCCCGCCATCTCCAGGTCGTGGATCACCCGGCCAGCGAGGTCGAGGCTGAAGTAGACGTGGTGCGCGATCAGCGCGAGGCGGCGCATCACCGCCGGATTCCACAGCTCGGGCGTCGTCGGATCGCGGACGTAGACGACGTCGGCTTCCAGGAGCTGGTTGAAGGGCTCGCGCATGTCGTTGTTGCGCAGTACGGGCGCGATCGACCAGCGCTTCAGATCGGCGAAGGCGTGCGGCATGAACCCGCGGGCCCGCAGCCAGACGTCGATCTCGCCGAACGCGGGCTGCCCCTCGTAGAGCGGGACGAACGAGACCTCGAGCTGGATCGCCGCGCACTGCGCCAGCCGCGCCTGACCGTGCTCCAGCGCCGCCAGTTCGCCGCCCTGGATGTCCATCTTCAGGAAGTCGAGGTCCGGCAGCCCCGCCACGTCGTCCAGGCGCGTGGTCTGCACCGGCAACGTCTCGCGCACCTCGCCGAAGCGGTCGAAGCCGTTGAAGAACGCCAGCTTGCGGGCCGACGGCCGGAACAGGGACGTCATCCCCGACTGCGGCGCCGTCAGGTGAAGCGTCCCGGGGGTCCCATCACCCACCACCTCGCCGAACAGGCGCAGGTCCTCGCCATAGGCCTCGCGGAGCGCCGGATGCTGGCGCTCGTCGGCCTCGAAGGCGTTCAGCCGGGCCAGGCCGCGGTCGAGCAGCGGCTTGTAGAGCGGCTCCTCGTTGATCCACGCCGCGCCGATGTCGGCGATCTCGAGCGGCTGGTCGATCTTCAGGAGTTCGGCAAGAGCGGTGCTCATGCCGGCGTTATGAGCCGCGCCGCGGCGAGGTGTCCATGCGCCGGCGGCGAGCGGTCACCTTGTGCGTCGGGGCCCCGCGCATGATATACCGCCGACCATGACCGACACCCTCGACGGCGAATACCGCACCGGCCAGATCAAGCTGCACGACGCAGCCGGGTTCGAAGGCATGCGCAAGGCCGGCCGCCTGGCCGCCGAATGCCTGGACATGCTGACGCCGCACGTCGTCCCCGGCGTGGTCACCGACCACCTCGACACCCTGGCGCGCGAATTCATCCTGGACCATGGCGCCCTGCCCGCCTGCCTGGGCTATCGCGGCTACACCAAGACCGTCTGCATCAGCCCGAACCACATCGTCTGCCACGGCATCCCCGGCGACCGGGTCCTGCGCGAGGGCGACATCGTCAATATCGACGTCACGGCCATCGTCGACGGCTGGCACGGCGACACCTCGCGGATGTACGGCGTCGGTCCCGTGGCCCCACGGGCCAAGCGGCTGGTCGACGTGACCTACGAGGCGCTTGAGCGCGGCCTGGCCCAGGTGAAGCCCGGCGCCCGCACCGGCGACATCGGCGCCGCCATCCAACAGTACGTCGAGAGCATGCGCTGCTCCGTGGTCCGCGACTTCTGCGGCCACGGCCTGGGCAAGGTGTTCCACGACGCGCCCAACATCCTGCACTTCGGCCAGCGCGGCACGGGCGAGATCCTGAAGCCCGGCATGTTCTTCACGATCGAGCCGATGGTGAACCTGGGCAAGCATCCGGTGAAGCTGCTGTCCGACGGCTGGACGGCAGTCACCCGCGACAAGTCGCTGTCGGCCCAGTGCGAGCATTCGGTGGGCGTCACCGAGGACGGCGTCGAGATCTTCACGGTCTCGCCGACCGGCCAGTTCAAGCCGCCCATCCTCAGCGCCTAAGCTCCTCAGCGCCTAGACGCGCGCGGCGGGCGGGGCGATGCTCCGCCCATGAAGCTCGTCCTCGCCCTCAGCACGGCCATGCTGGCCGCCACCCCGTCGGCCCTCGGCGGCGACGCCAGTTTCGTCGGCATCGGCTACATCTGCGGCGCCGAGCAGGCGTCTCCGGCGACCACCGGGGCGGCCACGGGCGTCATGCTGAGCGGCTTCGGCGACGCGACCTTCGCGGTCGACGGCAATCCCGAGGCGGCCGCCTGGTTCAACCAGGGCCTGCGCCTCTACCACGCCTTCTCGCACGACGAGGCCAAGGCCGCCTTCGCCCGCGCTTGGGCCGCCGATCCCACCTGCAGCCTCTGCGCCTCGGGCGTGGCGCTGTCGCTGGGCCCGACGCTCAACACCGGCATCACACCGCTGGAGACGGTGGAGGCGCTGAAGATGGCCAAGCGGGCCGCCGAGCTCGCCAAGCCCGACGATGTGCGCGCCAAGGGTCTGGCCGAGGCCCTGCAGCTCCGCTACGGCCCCGAGGCGCCGAAGGAGGGCCGCGAACAGGCTTTCGGCCACGCGCTCGACGCCATGGTCCGCGCCGATCCCAAGGACGACATGCTGGCCAACCTGGCGGCCCACGTGCTGATCATCCCGGCGCGGCAAGACGACTATTCCGGAGTGCCCCGCGCGATCGAGATCATCGAGATGGTGCTCGCGCGCAGCCCGAACGACAGCGCGGCGATCCACTACTACATCCATGCCACCGAGTTCGCCGGCAAGGCCGCCCTGGCCCTGCCCTACGCCGACCGGCTGGCCGACCTGTCGCCCGGCGCCGGCCACCTCGTGCACATGGGCACGCACACCATGATGCGGGTCGGCCACTACGAGGACGTGGCCCTCAACAATGCCCGCGCGCTAAAGGTCGACGCCCAGACTCAGGTGGGCATGGCGCAGTCCGGCGCGGTGGCCCAGCGCTACTACCTGCACAACTACCTGTTCGGGCTCAGCGGCGCGCTGATGGCCGGCGACGGTCCGCTGGCGCTGAAGTACGCCGAGCACGCCGAGACCACCTTCCCCAAGGCCGCGCCCGAGCGCAGCCGCGTGCTGTCGCGCGCCCGCAGCCTGGTGGCCCTGGCCCGCTTCGACCCCGACCGCGCCCTGGCCGTCGGCGGCGGGAAGGACGAGCCGCGGATGATGGCCATCTATCGCCACTACGCCCGCGGCGAGGCCCTGGCGACCAAGCGGGACGCCACCGGCGTCCAGCGCGAGGCGCAGGCCATCGCCGCCCTGCGCGCCGAGGGGCCGAAGCCGGCCGACCTGGGCGGCGAGGTCGACGTGGCGACGATCGCCGAGGACGTCCTCCGGGGCCGCGCCGCGATGATCGCCCGCCAGCCGGGCGAGGCGGTGGCGCACTTCGAACGCGCGGCGCTGGCGCAGGAGAAGGCCTTCCCGGTCCCGAAGAACTTCGACCCGCCGCCGTGGTGGTATCCCGTGCGCCGCAGCCTGGCCGCCGCCTACCTCAAGGCCGGCAAGCCCACCGAGGCCGCCGCCGCCGCGCGCGCCAGCCTGGCCGAGTGGCCGCACGACGGCCTGGCCCTGCGCATCCTGGCCCAGGCCGACAAGGCCAAGGCCGCCGAGTACCGGGCCGAGGCGCGGAAATCGTGGAAGGGCGACTTGGCGAAGGTCCCCCTCGACCTCACCTAGATCCCATGATCCTGCGCAGATGGACGGGCCGCATCCGGACGGCCGACGAGGCCGAGTACCGCGACTACATCGTGGGCACCGGCGGCAGCGACTACACGTCGACCCCCGGCAACCTCGGCTGGCAGATGCTGTTCCGCGACCTGGGCGACGGGACCAGCGAGGTGACCACGCTGTCGTGGTGGACCGGCCTTGACGTGATCAGGGGCTTCGCGGGCGAGGACTACGAGCGCGCCCGCTACTATCCCGAGGACGACCGCTTCCTGCTGGACCGCCCTCCGAACGTGGACCACTTCCGCGTCGCCGACGGCTCGCTGTTCACGGCCTAGTCGACCCGCGTCAGCACGCCCTTCGCGCCGGAATAGGTGGCGGTGTAGGCCAGTGCGCCCTCGGGCGTCTCGCGGAACACCTCGCCGGCGCCGGGCGAACAGGCCGCCGCGCTGCCGGCCTCGAAGCGGTCGACGCTGAACTCGGCCCCGTCGGGTGTCACCTCGGCCAGGCTGATCTCGCCCTTGCACGGCACGTGCGGCACCCGGATCGTCCCGCAGGCCTTTCCCTTCGCGCAGCCGGGGATGATCACCAGCTCGATCCGCCGCCGCTCGCCGCCGTCCTGGAACGTGCCGGCCCACGCCCCCGCCCATCGGGTCGGATCGGGCAGGGCGGCGGCCGGCGCGGCTTCGGCCTCGGCGGGCGGAGCTTCGACCGCGGAAACGGCCTCGGGCTTCGGAGCTTCGGCCTTTGCCGGAGCGTGCTGCCACCAACTCGTGGTCAGGGTCACCACGGCGCCGATCAGGGCGACGGCGACGGCGCTGATCGCGGCCCAGCCCGCCGGGCTGACCCCGCCGCCGCGCGGCTTCTCGTCGGACGTCTCGGCCAATGCGCGCCCTCCTGCCTGGCGATACAGCACCACGATCCCGCGCAGCCCGCAACGCACCGTGGCGCCCCTCCCACCGCTTGAGCCACGCGGCGGGATAGCCTAGCCAGGGCGGGTCAGCGGGAGGGCGCCTTGGAAGGTCCGGAGATCCACACGCCGCATCGCCACGCGGGCGGCCTGCCGCGCTGGCTGGAACTGCTGATCGCGGTCACGGCCCTGATCACCTCGATCAGCTCCATCGCCATCGCCCTGCACCACGGCGAGATCATGGAGAAGCTGGTCGAGGCCAACTCCATCCCCTACCTTGAGGCCGACGCCAGCAACGGCACGCCCGACGGGCAGGACGTGATCTCGCTCGACTTCCACAATCGCGGTGTCGGGCCCGCCAACCAGCAGAGCCTGAAGGTGAAGGTGGGCGACCGTTACGTCCGCTCTGTGCCCGAGCTGATCGACACCGTGCTTGGGCCCGCCGACGCCCAGGCGGCCAAGGGCCTCATCCGCGTGGTCAAGAACAGCGTGCCCACCCGCTTCATCTCGGGCACGCACGATCAGTTCGTCTTCCGCATCCCCAAGACCGAGGCCAATGCGGCCTACTGGGACAAGCTCTCGCAGGCCGCCCCGAACCTCGGCATCGAGTACTGTTACTGCTCGGTCTTCCACGACTGCTGGGAAGTCCGCGACCTTGCACAGCACGAGGTCAAACAGTGCCGCCGGGACGAGGCGCACGAGTTCGCCCCGTGACGTAACCCGGTCACGACGTTTCGTTACACATCCCTCACTTGCCGCCCGGGCCCTCGCGGGGCAGCTTCGGTCCCAGGGACGGGGGTGGAAGTCAGAGGGTCATGCTTTCCATCAAGGGTTTGACGCACGTCTATCCGAACGGGACGCGCGCGCTGGACGGCGTCGATCTGGAGATCGGCAAAGGCATGTTCGGGCTGCTGGGCCCCAACGGCGCCGGCAAATCGACGCTGATGCGGGCCATCGCCACGCTGCAGACGCCGACCGGCGGCGAGATCCGCTTCGGCGACATCGACGTGATCGCCGAACCCGAGAAGCTGCGCCGCACGCTGGGCTACCTGCCGCAGGACTTCGGCGTCTATCCCCGCGTCTCGGCCGTCGACCTCCTGGACCACATGGCCGTCCTCAAGGGCATCGCCGGCGCCGGCGAGCGCAAGGAGACGGTCGAGACCCTGCTGCAGCAGGTCAACCTGTGGGAGGTCCGTAAGAAGGCCGTCGCCGGCTATTCCGGCGGCATGCGCCAGCGTTTCGGCATCGCCCAGGCGCTGATCGGACGCCCCAACCTCATCATCGTCGACGAGCCCACGGCCGGCCTCGACCCCGAGGAGCGCAACCGCTTCCTGAACCTGCTCGCCGAGATCGGCGAGAACGTGGTGGTGATCCTGTCGACGCACATCGTGGACGACGTCTCCGACCTCTGCCCGCAGATGGCCGTGCTGGCCGGCGGCCGGATCCTGCAGGAAGGCGCCCCCGCCGACCTGGTCCGGGGTCTCTCCGGCCGCGTCTGGAAGAAGGTCATCGACCGCGCCGAGCTCGACGCCGAGCGCGAGCGTAACCAGGTGATCTCCACCCGCCTCGCCGGCGGGCGCACCGTGATCCACGTCCTGGCCGACAGCGCCCCGGGCGCCGGCTTCGAGCCCGTGCAGGGCGGGCTGGAGGACGTCTACTTCTCCACCCTCGCCGCCTCGCGCCGCGCGGCCTGACGGCGGGGGCCAAGGGCATGTTCGGCAAGATCGCGGCCTTCGAGCTGCGCTACCAGCTCCGCCAGCCGATCTTCTGGATCGCCGGGCTGATCTTCTTCCTGCTGGTCTTCGGCGCCGTCGGCATCGACCGCGTCCAGATCGGCTCGGGCGGCAACGTCCACAAGAACTCGCCCCAGGCCATCGGCCAGATCGTCATGGTCATGACGGTCTTCTTCATGTTCGTGTCCACGGCCTTCGTGGCGAACGTGATCGTCCGCGACGAGGAGACCGGCTTCGGGCCGATCATCCGGTCCACGCGGATCCGCAAGTTCGACTACCTGTTCGGCCGCTTCACGGGGGCCTTCGCCGCCGTGGCCCTGGCGTTCCTCTTCATCCCCGCCGCCATCGTGGTGGGCTCGGTGATGCCGTGGGTCGATCCCGAGACGATGGGGCCGAACCGGCTCGGCGACTACCTCTTCGCCTACGTCTGGCTGGCCCTGCCCGGCCTGCTGCTGACCAGCGCGATGTTCTTCACGCTCGCGACAGTCACGCGCTCGATGATGGGCGCCTACGTCGGGGTGGCCGCCTTCATGGTGCTGTACCTCGCCATGAACGTGGCGCTGCAGGACCCCGAGAAGCTGCAGCTCGCCTCCCTCGTCGAGCCCTTCGGCCTGGCGGCCTGGGACCTGTCGACCCGCTATTTCACCGCCGCCGATTCCAACAGCCGCATGCCCGACCTGGTGGGGCCGCTGCTCTGGAACCGGCTGATCTGGCTGCCCGTCGCCCTGGTCTTCCTGGGCCTCGCCTGGTTCACCTTCCGCTTCGAGGCCAGGGCCGCCCGGCCGCAGAAGCCGTCGCGCGCCGCCGCCGACCCGCCCCCGCCGCCCGCGCGCCGCCTGCCCGCGCCGCAACGCGGCCTGGACCTCGCCCTCGTCCAGTTCATAAAGCGCACGCGTTTCGAGATGGGCCAGGTGTTCAAGAGCCCGGCCTTCGTGGTGCTGCTGCTGCTCGGCCTGTTCAACGGCCTGGGTGGGCTGATCCTGGGCGACGAGCTGGCCGGCTCGAAGCTCTATCCCGTGACGCGCTGGGTGATCACCACCCTGAACGGCAACTTCAACTTCCTGGTCGTGATCGTCGCCGTCTACTACGCGGGCGAACTGGTCTGGCGCGAACGCGAGCGCAAGACCCACGAGATCATCGACGCCACCGCCGTGCCGGACTGGGCCTTCGTCGTCCCCAAGACCCTGGCCATCGTGCTGGTGCTGGTCGCCATGCTGCTGGTGAGCGCGCTGGCCGGCGTCGCGGTCCAGGTGGCCAAGGGCTATTTCGTCATCCAGCCCGAGAAGTACCTGTTCTGGTACGTGCTGCCGAACGCCGCCGACTGGGCGCTGATCGCCGTGCTGGCCGTGTTCTTCCAGGCCGTCTCGCCGCACAAGTTCGTCGGCTGGGGCCTGATGGTGCTCTACCTGATCGCCACCCTGGTGTTCCCGACACTGGGCTTCGAGCACAACCTGTACCTCTACGGCGGTCGCCCGGGCACGCCGCTCTCCGACATGAACGGCCAGGGCAAGTTCGCGGGCTATGCCGCCTGGTTCCGCGCCTACTGGAGCGCCTTCGCCGTCATCCTGCTGGTGCTGGCCTACGCCCTGTGGCGGCGCGGGACCGAGACGCGGATCGCGCCGCGCCTGCGGCGCCTGCCGCGTCGCCTGCTGAGCCCGGCCGGGGCGATCGGCGGCGTGGCGCTGGCGGCCTTCGTGGGCCTGGGCGTCTTCATCTTCCAGAACACCAACGTCGAGAACGCCTACCGGACCCGCGTCGGCGACGAGAAGTGGCTGGCCGACTACGAGAAGGCCTTCCTCAAGTACGAGAAGCTGCCCCAGCCCTCGGTCACCGACGTGGAGCTCGACCTCGACCTGCACCCGACCCAACCCAAGCTGGTCGCCGAGGGCGTCTATCATCTGGTCAACGACAGCGGCGTCCCGATCCGCGAGCTGCACGTGCGCCTCGACCGCGACACCAAGGCCCTGCAGATGTCGGTGAACGGCGCCTCGAAGGTCCGCGCCTTCGACCGCTTCAACTACCGCATCTTCACCTTCGACCGGCCGCTGGCGCCCGGCGAGCGCACCGCGCTGTCTTTCCAGACCGTCATGGGCCAGTGGGGCTTCAAGAACTCAGGCAACATGACCCGGATCGTCGACAACGGGACCTTCGTCGACAACTTCGAGTTCGGCCCGATCATCGGCATGGACCGCTCGCGCCTGCTGCAGGACCGCGCCAAGCGCCGCAAGTACGGGCTGACGCCGCAGCTGCGCCCGCCGAAGCTGGAGGACCGTTCGGCGCAGGTCCGGAACTACCTGGCCAACGCCGACTGGGTGAACGCCGACATCAGCATCACCACCGACGCCGACCAGACGCCGGTCGCCCCCGGCTACCGCATCTCGGACATCACCAAGAACGGCCGCCGCACCATCCGCTTCCGCACGGACGCCCCGGTGCTGAACTTCTTCTCGGTGCAGTCGGCCCGCTACGCGATCAAGCGCGACGTCTACAAGGGCGTGGAGCTGGCGATCTACTACGACCCGCAGCACCCCTGGAACGTCGACCGGATGGTGGGCGCGCTGAAGACCGGGCTCGACTACTACCAGGCCAATTTCGGCCCCTACCAGTTCCACCAGGCGCGCATCCTGGAGTTCCCGGATTACGCCCAGTTCGCCCAGGCCTTCGCCAACACCATGCCCTACTCCGAAGGCATCGGCTTCGTCACCGACAACACCAAGCCCGACAAGATCGACTACGTGACCTACGTCACGGCCCACGAGCTGGCGCACCAGTGGTGGGCGCACCAGATCATCGGCGCCGACATGCAGGGCGCGACCAGCCTCTCCGAGACCCTGGCCCAGTACTCGGCCCTGATCGTCATGGAGAAGACCTACGGCCAGGACGGCATCCGCAAGTTCCTGAAGTTCGAGCTGGACCGCTACCTGCGTTCACGCGGGGGCGAGCTCGTCGAGGAGCTGCCGCTGGTCCGGGTCGAGAACCAGCCCTACATCCACTACCGCAAGGGCTCGCTGGTCATGTACCTGCTGCGCGACCGGATCGGCGAGGCCAAGGTCAACGCCGCGCTGCGTCGCCTGCTGGCCCAGTACGCCTTCAAGGGCGCGCCCTATCCACGCTCCCAGGACCTGGTCGACGCCCTGCGGACCGAGGCCGGGAACGACCCGGTCGCCCAGCAGCTGATCACCGACCTCTTCGAGAAGATCACGCTGTACGACCTCTCGACCAAGACCGCGGCGGTGAAGAAGCGCGCCGACGGCCGCTACGACGTCGTCCTGACGATCGAGGCCAAGAAGGCCTATGCCGACGGCAAGGGCAAGGAGACGCCGGTCGCGATCCCGGCCGGCGAAATCTTCGACGTCGGCGTGTTCGACGCCGAGCCCGGCAAGCCCGGCTTCACCCGCAAGAACGTGCTGGCCTTCCGCACCACGACGCTGAAGACCGGCCGCCAGACCGTGACGCTCACCGTCGACAAGCGGCCGCAGTACGCGGGCGTCGATCCCTACAACAAGGAGATCGACCGCAACTCGGACGACAACGCGATCAAGGTCGCGAACTGATCCCGCGAATGGAGAGGGCCCGACGCGGGAGCGCCGGGCCCTCGACCGCGATGGGGGACACGGGCGTCAGGTCGCGGTCATGCCCTCCCGGCCCGCGCGCAGCACGACGCCCAGGCCGAAGAAGCCCACCAGCATCAGGATGAGGGCGGCAGGATCGGGGACGGCCGCCACCGCGACGGGAGGCGGCGATGGTTCGGCCTCGATGACGATGGCGGCGCGGGGCGCGGCCTCGGCCGCCCGCGCCGGTGCGGAGACCATGATCGCGACCACGGCCGCCGCCGCGCCCAGGACGCCAATGATCGTGCCGACTTTCATGCGGCTGTCCCCCATACCCTCACCCTTGGCCTGATGGTGACTCCGCGACGTCCACCTGCCCTCCCCCGAATGGGGGCGCCCAAGCTTGGCCTTGCCAGATTGGAACAATTGAGGAACATTGGCTCGCGATGGCCCGCCCCTTTTCCGTCGAGGACGCCTCAGCCCAGCCCGACCTCTGGCGGGGCAAGCCTGCGCCGGCGCCGAAGCCGCACTATGCCGGCCACCGCGAACGGCTGCGCGACCGCGCGGTGGCCGGCGGGCTGCCGGCGCTGCCCGACTACGAGTTGGTGGAGCTCTTCCTGTTCCGCTCGATCCCGCGCGGCGACGTGAAGCCGCTGGCCAAGCAGCTGCTGGCCCGCTTCGGCTCGCTGGGCGGCGTGCTGGGGGCCACGCCCGAGGAGTTGCGCACCGTGCCCGGCGTCGGCGAGGCGGTGGCGCTGGACCTCAAGCTGCTGCACGAGGCCGCCCTGCGCATGGCCCGCGAACAAGTGGCGCGGCGCACGGTGATCTCCTCGTGGAACGCGCTCTTGGCCTATGTGAAGACCGCCATGGCGCACGAGGCGCGCGAACAGTTCCGCGTCCTGTTCCTCGACAAGAAGAACCAGCTGATCGCCGACGAGGTGATGAACCGCGGCACGGTCGACCACGCGCCGGTCTATCCCCGCGAAGTGGCGCGCCGCGCGCTGGAGCTGTCGGCCAGCGCGATCATCCTGGTCCACAACCACCCGTCGGGCGACCCGACGCCCTCCTCCGCCGACGTCGACATGACCCGGCAGATCGTGGACGCAGCGCGGCCCCTGCGCATCGCCGTCCACGACCACCTTGTCGTCGGCCGCGACGGCACGGCCAGCTTCAAGGCGCTGGGCCTGATGTGAACGGGGCATGAAGCCCAAGGAAAACGTACCTCTCCCGTTCACGGGGGAGGTGCGTTTGAGCGCCCAAGATTTCACCGGTCTGACACCTGGCCGCCGCGCCGTCGCCGCGAAGCTTGCGCAAAGCCTCACCGTGGGTTGATGTCGCCCGCGAAGCAGGAGCGCCGCCGATGCCGTCCGCGCCGATCACCGCCGCCGCGTGCGACCGGGTGCTGGTGCTGCAGGGGGGCGGCGCCCTGGGCTCGTACCAGGCCGGCGTCGCCCAGGGCCTGGCTGAGGCCGACCTGCGGCCCGGCTGGGTGGCCGGCATCTCCATCGGCGCCATCAACGCCGCGCTGATCGCCGGCAATCCGCCCGAAGAACGCTACGCCAAGCTGCGCGCCTTCTGGGATATGGCCTCGTCCGCCGCGCCGGCGACCCATGCGCCCGCCAACGAACAGGTCCGCGCCTTCTGGAACGAGGTCTCGGCCGGCTGGATCGCCGCTTTCGGCGTGCCGGGCTTCTTCACGCCCCGCGTGCCGCCGGCCTTCCTCTATCCGCCGGGAGCCCCTCAGGCGATCAGCCTCTACGACACCGCCCCGCTCAAGGAGACGCTGGAACGGCTGGTCGACTTCGACCGCCTCAACCGGCCCGAGGAGATGCGCTTCAGCGTCGGCGCCGTGAACGTGCGCAGCGGCAACTTCGTCTATTTCGACAACACCAAGCACACGATCCGGCCCGAGCACATCATGGCCTCGGGCGCGCTGCCGCCCGGCTTTCCGCCCGTGGAGATCGACTTCGAGCACTACTGGGATGGCGGCATCGTCTCGAACACGCCGCTGCAGCACGTCCTGGACGAGGCGGGCGAGCGCAACCTGCTGATCTTCCAGGTGGACCTGTTCAGCGCGCGCGGCGACATGCCCAAGACCCTGCTGGAGGCCGCCGAGCGCGAGAAGGACATCCGCTTCTCCAGCCGCACGCGCCTGAACACCGACGTCTACAAGCGCCTGCAGGACGCCCGCGCCGCGCTGCAGGCCCTCATCCAGCGCCTGCCGCCCGACTTCGACGGGCCGGAACTGGACCTGCTCCGCGCCTTCTCGAAGGAAAGCTCGATCGCCATCGTCCAGCTGATCTACCGGGCCAAGCTCTACGAGGGGAACTCCAAGGACTACGAGTTCTCGCGCGTGACCATGGAGGAGCACTGGAAGGCCGGTCTCTCGGACGTGCGCCGCACCCTGCGCCACCGCGAATGGCTGTCGATCCCGATGAAGCCCGGGGTCACCACCTACGATCTGACGGGAGATGGACGGATCGACGTAAATCCGCCATGAGGCCATGGTGCACTGCACAATAGCATCACCGGAGCCCTCCCCATGTCCCTGAATGGCAAGACCGCCGTCGTCACCGGCTCGACCAGCGGGATCGGCCTGGCCATCGCCCGCGCCCTCGCCGAACAGGGCGCCAACGTGGTCATCAACGGCTTCGGCGACGCCGCCGCCATCGAGGCCGAGCGGGCCAGGATCGAGGCCGATTTCGGGGTAAGGGCCGCCTACGACGGCGCCGACATGACCAACGGCGACGCTATCGCCGCCATGATCGCCAAGGCCGAGGCCGACTTCGGCTCGGTCGACATCCTGGTGAACAATGCGGGCATCCAGCACGTCTCGCCCATCGACGAGTTCCCGGTCGAGAAGTGGAACCAGATCCTGGCGATCAACCTGTCGTCAGCCTTCCACGGCATGCGGGCGGCGATCCCAGGGATGAAGGCCCGCAAGTGGGGCCGGATCATCTCCACCGCCTCGGCCCACAGCCTGGTCGCCTCGCCGTTCAAGTCGGCCTATGTGGCGGCCAAGCACGGTATCGCCGGCCTGACCAAGACCGCGGCGCTGGAAGTGGCGACGCACGGGATCACCGTGAACTGCATCAGCCCCGGCTACGTCTGGACCCCGCTGGTCGAGAAGCAGATCCCCGACACCATGGCCGCCCGCGGCATGACCAAGGAGCAGGTGATCAGCGACGTCCTGCTGGAGGCCCAGCCGACCAAGCAGTTCGTCACCGTCGACCAGGTGGCCTCGCTGGCGGTCTACCTCTGCTCGGACGCCGCCAGCCAGATCACCGGCGCCAACCTCTCCATCGACGGCGGCTGGACGGCGGAGTAGCCGACTACTCCACCGCGAACATCAGCCCCGCGTGCTGCTGCAGCCGGTCGACCAGTCGGCCCTGCAGCGCCGCGCCCGGCGTCCAGATCCCGCCCTTCACGTCCGGCGCGTGGACCAGCGCGATGGCGGTCTCGGCCAGCATCTTCGAGGTCGAGCCGTAGCCCGGATCCTTGTCGCCCTTGACCGAGGTGCGCACCTTGGAGCCGTCGGCGGCGACACCCACGAACAGTACGTCGTAGTAGCCGGCCTCGCGCTCCTCCTTGGTCGGCCCCTCGCCCGGCTTCGGTCCGCCGCCCGGCAGGCTGCCCAGGTCGGTGAAGCCCGGCCCGCCGGAACCCGGCGCGCCCATCACCATCTCGTCGTAGACGAAGTCCTTGCCGTACGCGTGCCCCATCAGGAGGTTCGAGCGGTGGACGTTCTTGGTGTTGATCACCGCCATCATGAACGGCGCCACCGGACCAACGTCGGGGTCTTCCTCCGGCTGGTTTCCCGGCGGCTGGGCGGGGCCTTCGAAACCGGGCGTCAGGCCGAACGGGCTCATCATGACCGCCAGGATCGACGGGTCCTTCTGGATCGCCGCCATGGTGGCCGCGCCGCTGGCCGCCGTGCCGCCCGACAGGCCGCCGCGCATGTCGCGCACCCGGCCTTTCACCCGCGGAACCGGCCCGCCCAGCTTCGCCTTGGCCGTCTCCTGGTTGAAGTAGACGCCCAGCTCGAACGGGATCGAGTCAAAGCCGCACGAGAACAGGATCCGCGCCCCGCTGGCCTTGGCCGCCGCGTCGTGCGCGTCGATCATCTGGCGCATCCAGTTCGGCTCGCCGCACAGGTCGAGGTAGTCGGTCCCCGCCGCCGCACAGGCCGCGACCAGGTCCGAGCCGTAGAGCTGGTAGGGGCCGACCGTGGTGATGATCGCCTTGGCCCGGCCCACCATAGCCTTGAGCTGCGCGGGGTCGCCGGCGTCGGCGACCACCAGCGGCGTGTCGGCCGGCGCGCCGATCTCATCTCGCACCTCGGCCAGCTTGGCGGCCGAACGGCCGGCCATGGCCCACTTCACCTCGCCGCCCACGCCGTAGCGGCGGGCCAGATGCTCGGCCACCAGCCGACCCGTATAGCCGGTGGCGCCATAGACGATGATGTCGAACTCGGCGTTGGGGTTCATGCGCGGCTCCTCCCGATGTTGGCGGCGACCTTACAAATTTACATCGTTATCGCAACCGCTGACGGCTGGCGCGAAACCGATAAATGTCCGCTATGCAGGGACCATGACACCTGAGCTCGGCATCATCGAGGGCTTCTTCGGCCGCCCCTATTCCTGGGACGAGCGCGCCGACATGGTCCGGGCGCTGGGACCGGCGGGCTACGGCTTCTACCTCTACGCCCCCAAGGCCGACGGGCGCCTACGCCGGCGCTGGCGCGAGCCCTATGCCGACGCCGACCTCCAGGCGCTGGCCGCCTTCGCCCAGGTCTGCCGGGAGACTGGCGTGCGGTTCGGCGTAGGCCTGTCGCCCTACGAGCTGTTCCTGGGCTTCGACGCGCCCGCCAAGGAGGCGCTGGCCGCCAAGCTGGCGCAGCTCGACAGCCTCGGCCTCGACGACCTAGGCGTCTTCTTCGACGACATGAAGGGCGACCTGCCGGAACTCGCCGAGCGCCAGGTCGAGATCGTCCACTGGATCGCCGAGCGCACCTCGGCCAGCCGGCTGATCGCCTGCCCCAGCTACTACACCGACGATCCGGTCCTGGACCGCGTCTTCGGCCAGCGGCCGGCGAACTACCTGGAGGACCTGGGCATGGGCCTCGATCCGAAGATCCAGCTGATGTGGACCGGCGAAGAGGTCTGCGCGCGCGAGTTCTCGCCCGGACACCTGGCCCGCGTGGCCGAGCAGATGGGCAGGAAGCCGTTCCTCTGGGACAACTATCCCGTCAACGACGGCCCGCGCATGAGCCGCCACCTGCACCTGCGCGCCTTTACCGGGCGGCCGGCGTCGATCGCGCCGCACATCGCGGCCCATGGGATCAACACCGCCTCCCAGGCCGTGCTCTCGCGCATCCCGGCGCTCAGCCTGGTGGAGAGCTACCGCGACGGCGAGGGTTACCAGTACCTCGCCGCTTTCCGCCGCGCGGCGCAGGCGGTGCTGGGGCCTGAACTGGCCGACGGGGTCGAGCGCACCCTGCTGCTGCTCGAGGACACCGGCCGCGACGGCCTAAGCGACGAGCAGAAGACGCGGCTGCGCGCCCGCTTCGAGGCGTTCGACCATCCGGCCGCCCGCGAGATCCTGGCCTGGCTCGACGGCCTCTTCGCCACCGGCGAGGAGCTCCAGACCCAGTGACGACCCGCCGTGCGTTGCTGGTGCGCCTGGGCCTGCTGGCGACGGCCGGCGGGGCGCTGTTCATGGTGCGCGACCGGCTGCCCTGGCCGCCGCTGGAGCCCCGGTTCGCCAACGGCCGGATGACGCCCTGGCTGCCGCTGCCCGAGCGCGGCGGCCTCATCGACATCGCGGTCACGATCAACGGGACGCCGGTCCACGCCGTGGTCGATTCCGGCGCGCAGTTCTCGGCCATCGACCGCGCGCTCGCCGAGAAGCTGGCCCTGCCGCGCACCATGGCCGCCCCGATCCTGGCCTATGGCGTCAGCGGCGGCCCCAGCCTGGCGCACACCGTCAAACTGGACCTCGCAGCCCCGGGCTTGGCGATCCCCGGCCTGCGCGCCGCCGCCCTCGATATCGCCGCCATCTCCAAGGCCACCGGCCGCGACTTCCAGCTGCTGATCGGCCGCGACGTGCTGCACCGGCTGGTGGTCGAGGCCGACTTCCCACGCGCCCGCGCCCGCTTCCTGACCCGCGAGGCCTACAAGCCCACGCGCGACGCGACGATCATCCCGCTCGCCAGCAAGGGCGGCGCGCCGATGGTCAGTGTCCACATCGAGGACGGCCCGCCGTTCGAGGTGCTGGTCGACACCGGGGCCAGCGGCCTGTTGGCCCTCTCGGCGAGCGCGGCCCAGCAGCAGGGTCTGCTGGCCCCCGGCCGCCGCGTGACCTCGGCCCATTCGGTCAGCCTGGGCGGCCTCAGCCTGGACCGCATGGTCACCGCGCGCACCCTGCGCATCGGCGACATGACACTCCGCGACGCCGACGTGCAGGTCTACACGCCCGCCGCCAACGCGCCCGCCCCGTCGGGCCTCCTGGGCACGGGCCTCTTCCGCCAGTTCCGCATGGCGCTGGACCTGGGCGGCGGCCGCCTCTTCCTGGTGCGGCCCGGGCTTATCATTGTGCCGATGGCGGAACTTCGCCGCTGACCATCCGTTCGCCTCCCCACAGCTTTCGGGAGAGCTCCATGAAACGCGCCATCATGTTCGCCGCAGCCGCCGTCGCCGCCCTGTCGGTGGCCGCCTGCCAAAAGAAGGACGAGGTCGCCAATCCGGCCGATCCCGGCACCACCAATTCGGCGGTGAACGCCGCGCAAGACGCGACCGCCGCCGCCGTCGGCGCGACCAGCGCCACCGTCGCGCCGGTCTCCACCGAGGACTTCGTGACCAACGCCGCGATCAGCGACATGTACGAGATCCAGGCCGGCCAGATCGCCCAGAAGAAGGGCCAGTCGGCCGGCGTGAAGGACTTCGGGAAGATGATGGTCACCGACCACACGGCCCTGACCAATGAGATGAAGCCACTGGTCGCAGCGGCCGGCAAGACGCCGCCCACCGGCCTCGACGAGCGCCGCAAGGGCCTGATCGACAACCTGAACGCCGCCTCGCCGGCCGACTTCGACAAGGTCTACCTGTCGCAGCAGGAAGCCGCCCACAACGAGGCGCTCACCCTGATGCAGGGCTATGCCGACAAGGGCGACGACGTGGGCTTGAAGGCCGCCGCCGCCAAGGCCGTCCCGAAGGTGCAGGCGCACCTCGACAAGGTGAAGGCGCTGCAGGCCGCTCCCCCCGCCGCGCCGGCCAAGAAGTAGCCGGCCACCGCCAACACGGAAGGAAAGCCCGTCGCTCACCGCGGCGGGCGTTCCGCTTTGCCGGGCCTCCGGGCAGAGCTAAGCCTGAGAGGTGGCGTCCAGCGAACCCGAATCCTCCGCGCAGCGCGTGTCGGCCGCGGCCGTGCCCGTGCTGCTGCTCCTGGTGTTCATCAGCCTGATCGGCTGGGGCATGGTGATCCCGCTCCTGCCGTTCTTCGCCACCGCCTTCGACGCCAAGCCGTGGCACGTCACGCTGCTGTTCGCGATCTATTCGGCGGGCCAGTTCCTGGGCGAATTGTTCTGGGGCCGGCTGTCCGACCGCATCGGCCGCCGCCCTGTGCTGCTGATGACCATCGTGGGCTCGGGTCTGGGCTACCTCGCCCTCGCCTATGCGCCGAACATCTGGGTCGCCCTGGCGCTGCGCGGCGCGGGCGGCTTCTTCTCGGGCAACATGTCGGCGATCCAGGGCTACATGGTCGACGTTTCGCCGCCGCAGAAGCTGGCGGGGCGGCTGGGCCTGATCGGATCGGCGTTCGGGATTGGCTTCGTGGTGGGCCCGGCCCTGGGCGGCCTGCTGGCGCGGCCCGAACTGGGCGCCGAAGGCTTCCAGCCGCCGCTGTTGCTGTCAGCCGGCCTCTGCGCGGTCGCAACCGTGGGCATCGTGGCCTTCGTGCGCGAGAGCCGGCGTGGCGGCGGCGCGGTCGCCCGCGGCAACCCCTTCGCCGCCCTCGGCGAGGCGATGCGCCACCCGGTGCTGTCGCGGGCTTTCGGCGTGATCTCGGTCGGCTTCTTCGCCTCCTCGGCCCTGTGGTCGGTCCTCGGCCTCTGGATGGGCGCGCGGTTCGACTGGGGCCCGCGGCAGGTGGGCCTGGTCATGGCGATCACCGGCGTCGCCTCGGCGCTGACCCAGGGCGTGTTCGCCGGCGTCTCGGTGCGGCGGCTGGGGCCGGGGCCGACGATGGTGGGCGGGTTGCTGTTCGCCTCGGCCTGCCTGCTCGCCATGGCCGCCTCGCCGAACGGGACCTTCGCGACCGTCACCCTCACGCTATCGATCCTGGGGCACGCGCTCTGGCAGCCCGCCGCGACGGCGATCGTCAGCCGCGCCGCCGACCCTGACCGGCAGGGCGCGGTGCTGGGCGCGGCCAGCGCGTCAGGGTCGCTCGCCAGGGTGATCGGCCCGGTGTTCAGCGGCGTGCTGTTCGCCGGCGTCGGGCCCTGGGCGCCTATCGCCTTCGCCGCGCTCTTCATTCTGCCGGCCGCCTGGCTGGCCTGGCGCGCCGCCCGCGTCCTGCTCCAGCGCGAACAGGCCGCCGCCGAGGTCGACGCGGCCGCGGAATAGTGCCTATCCTCCGCCCATGCCGGCGTTCGAAGAACCGGTTTGCTGGAGGAAACGAAGATGACCCGCATACTGGCGGCCGCCCTCGCCTTCACGGCGCTCACCACGCTGGCCGCCATCCCGGCCGCCGCCCAGGCGCAGTCGAGCCCGGCGGCCATCGCCAAGGGCTACAAGGCGCCGCGCAACCATTGGGGCCAGCCCGACCTCTCGGGCGCCTGGACCAACGCCACCATCACCCCCTTCGAGCGCGACGCGAAACTGGGCGACCGCCTGGTCCTGACGCCGGAGGAGGCCGCCGCCGCTGAAGGCGCCAACGCCAAGCTGAACGAGGACGGCGCCAAGCCCACCGACCCGAAGCTGAAGGTCACCGACCTGCCCTACGAGTGCGGGCGCGGGTTCAAGGGCGTCGACTGCGGCTACAACAACTTCTGGGTCGATCCGGGCACCAAGATCATCCGCATGAACGGCGAGGCCCGCGCCTCGGTGATCGTCGAGCCCAAGAACGGCCGCATGCCGCCGCTGACGCCCGCGGCGATGAAGGCGATCCAGGCCCGGTTCGGCAACGCCCGCATGGGCAACTTCGACGGCCCCGAGCGCCGACCGCTGGGCGAGCGCTGCATCATGTCGTTCGGCTCTTCGGCCGGGCCGCCGATGCTGCCCAGCCTCTACAACAACAACTACGCGATCATGCAGACGCCCGACACCGTGATGATCCAGGTCGAGATGGTGCACGACACGCGCCTGATCCGGCTGAACGCCGAGCACGACAAATCCGGCGTCCGCAAGTGGATGGGCGACAGCGTCGGCCACTGGGAGGGCGAGACCTTGGTCGTCGACACGATCAACATGCGGCCTGAGCAGACCCTGCGCGGCGGCGGCTCGGCGGCCGCCCTGCATGTGGTCGAGCGCTTCACCCGCATCTCTCCCCAGCAGATCCTCTACCAGTTCGAGCTGGACGACCCATCGACCTACACCGCCCCGATCAAGGGCGAGGTGGCGTTCAACACCACGAAGGGGCCGATCTACGAATACGCCTGCCACGAGGGCAACTACGCCCTGCCCGGCATCCTGGCCGGCGCGCGCGCCGAGGAGAAGGCGGGCCGGGAGATGGAAGGCAACCGTGGCGAGGTCAAGGAAGAAGGCGAGGAGGCCGGGAAGCCGGCGCCCTAGTGGGCCGCGCGGCCTTCCAGTTCGTCCTTCACGGTCTTCGCGCCCGCGTCGGCGACCGCCTGGGCCTTCTCGCGTAGCGTAGCGCCCTCGCCGGCCGGGCCGGTCTGGCGATGCAGCTCGTCCTTCACCTGGCCGTACGCGCGCTGGGCGACGTCCTTCACGTCGTCGATCGAGGCTTTCGCCCGGTCGGCCACCTTCGAGCGGGCCGGCCCGAAGTAGCGCCGCTCGACCGGCGTCGATGGCAGGGCCGCTCCGATCGCCGCGCCGACGGCCAGGCCGATGGCGCCGATCACCAGGGGCTCATGGTCCAGGGTGTCGTCGAAACGCTGCTTCGCGGCGCGGCCGTACTCGCCCGCCTTGTCCTGGGCCATGTGGGCGTATTCGCCGGCCTTGCCGCGCAATCCGCTCACGCCGTCGGCGGCCTGGTGCTGGGCATCCGCGAGCCGGGCCTTGGCCTTGTCAGCCGTGTCCGCCAGCTTGGCCTTGGCGGCGTCGGCCTTGGCCTTGACCTTGGCCCGCAGCGTCTCTTCCTCGTCGTAGCCTTCGTAGGTCGGGTAGTAGCCCGAGCCCTCGAAGCCCGTGGCGTGCGGCCGCCGCGTCTGGCTGATCGCCAGCCAGGCCACGCCCAGGCCGATCAGCGCGATCGGGATCGGGTTCTCGCGCAGTTGCTCCACCGCCGTCGTCAGCACCTTGTTGCTCGCGCCGCCCATCATCCTCGTCGCCTCGTCGAACATTTCCCGGGGTTGCATCTTGTCCTTGAGCGCCTCGACCGTCCGGTCGATCCGCCCGCGGGTGTCTTCCACTTCACGTTCCAGCTCTGCGGAGGTCTTGGTCATCGGCTGTTCCCCTTCATGAGTTGGGCGTCCTTCTTGAGCTGCCGCGCGGAGCGGCCCGGTTTCAGCCCGTCCAGCGAGATCGCCTTCATCCCGGCGCGGACCAGCAGGTAGCCCACGGCCGCCACCCCGAGCCCCACGATCAGCGCGGCCCAGATCGGGTCCATGAACTTCGACAGCGCCAGCACCAGCGCCTGCAGCAGGACCAGCAGCGCCGCGATCAGCAGCAGGCCCCCGGCGGCGATGTCGCCCACCGCCTTGCCGGCGGCGTTCAGCTTCTCCGCGAGCTCGGTACGGACGAGCTCGGTCTCCTTGCGGACGAGGTCCGCCAGGTCGCCGCCGAGCTGGGCGATGAGGTCGGTGAGGCCGCGCGCCTCCCTGGGCGGCTCCGCCCCGTCCATGGCCTAGCGGCTCCCGGCGTGCGGCGAGTCGCTGGGCGCGGCGCCGGTCGCGTCAGGCTCGCCGATCCCGGCGGTCCCGTCTTCGACCAGGCCGGACGGCGAAGCGGCGCTGGGTGTGTCCTCCAGCGCGCCGAGGTTGGCGGTGATCGGCGCGTCGATGCCGCCCGCCTGGGGCGCGATCGGCGGCTCGTGCGCGTCGTCATCGTCGACGAAGCTCATCGGCTCGGCCCGCAGCGCCGAGGCGGCCTCGGGCTCGCCGGCGCGGGCGAACCGGCCCAGGGCCAGACCGACCAACACCGCGCCGCCGATGAAGGCGGCGGGGTTCTTCCGCCCGAAGTCGCGCACGGCGTTCAGCAGGTCACCGGGCTCCTTGTCGGCAAGGTTGCGCGACAGGCTCTCGAGGCCGTCAGCGGCCTGCTGAACGAGGCGCGAGGCGGGGCTCTGGTCGGAACTGGCCAGTTCGTCGCCCGCGCGCCTGACGGCGTTGGCAAAGTCGCCCAGCGTGCGGGCGCCGGCCTGGGCGCCCTTCTGCGCCTCGGCCCGCACGCGGTCCTGGGCGGCGGTGGCGAAGGATTGGGCTTCGGCCTTCAGCGCGTGCCCGGCCTGGTCGACGATCTGCCGAGCCTGGCCCGTGCGGCTCTGAGATTCGGCAGGGCCGGTTTCGAGGTCGGTCATGGGTCTCTCCGCATCCAGGCAGGAGGCGACCCGCCCGGGCCGCCCGCTTGGGGGCCTAAACGCGGAAAAGGCCGTTCGGTGGCGTCCGGACGGCCTAAAACTTCAGCTTTTCAAAGAAATGTCGGAGGCCCGACTTAGCGCCGGCCGCGCCGCCACATGATCGCGGCCCCGATGGCGACGCCGACCGCCAGGCCGAGAACGCCCGCCGTCACCGCCTCTCGGTCCAGCGCCGCGGCGAGCTGCGCGCGCGTCCGGCGCGAGATCGAGCGCAGGCGGCCAAGGCCATCGTCGTCATAGCCCTCGTAGACCGCATAGTGGCCGGCCAGCCGCTCGGGCTTCACGTGCCGGCTCCAGAGGTCGCCCCCGGCCAGCTTGCGCGTGGAATCGTCGAACACACCCATCCGTCGCACCCTAATCCTTCCGCGGCGTCTTATGCGCCTGCGGCCTGCGTTGTCACCCGCCCATCGTGGCAAACCTTGGGCGGGTCCGGAAATCCACTCTATACGACATGTATGACGCGTACCTTTACCGGCCTAGCCCCCGCCCTCTCGCTTATCGCCCTGTCGTTCGTCGCCGGCGCCGCGCAGGCGCAGGAGATTTCCGCCCAGCGTCTCTCCGACATCACCCGCGAACTGGCTTCGCCGGCCTACTTCGGCCGCGGCCCCGGCGGGCCAGGCGAGGCCAAGACGATCGACTTCATCGTCGGCCAGTTCAAGGCGCTGGGCCTGCAACCGGCCGGCGACAACGGCGGGTGGACTGAGGACGTGCCGCTCTACCGCTACCAGACCCAGCCCGGCGGGACCTACACGCTGACGGCGGCCGGCGCGTCCAAGTCGCTGCACGAACAGGCTGACCTGCGCATCGAGACCCAGCGGCCGATCGAACACGTCCAGATCAAGTCGGCGCCCATGGTCTTCGTGGGCTACGGCGTCACCGCCCCCGAGCGCGGCTGGGACGACTTCAAGGGCGTCGACCTCAAGGGCAAGATCGCGCTGGTCCTGATCAACGACCCCGACTTCGAGGCGGCCTCGACCGACGCCGTCTCGGGCAAGTTCGGCGGCAAGGCGGCCACCTTCTATGCGCGCTGGGTCTACAAGTACGAGGAGGCCGTGCGGCGCGGCGCGCTGGGCATGCTGATCGTCCACGAGACGGCCGGCGCGGCCTACGGCTGGAACACGGTCGTGGCCTCGAACGGCGAGAGCTATGACGTCGTCCGGCCCGACCCGGCCAAGGACAAGCTGCTGCTCCAAGGCTGGATCCAGCGCGGCTTGGCGGTCCAGCTCTTCACGGACGCGGGCCTCGACTTCGAGGCGGAGAAGGCGAAGGCCAAGACGGCCGCCTTCCGCCCTGTCGAGCTGAAAGGCGCAACGTTCTCAGCGGATTACCAGAACAGATTCACCCGCCTGAAGAGCCAGAACGCGCTGGCGAAGATCCCCGGCGCCAAGCGGCCCGACGAAAGCCTCCTCTACGCCGCCCACTGGGACGCCTATGGGATCGACCCGGCCGACCCGACCGGCAAGGTGATCCGGCCTGGCGCCATCGACGACGCGGTCGGCGTGGCGGGCGTGATCGAGGCGGCGCGCGCCTTCAAGGCCGGCCCGGCCCCCGACCGCACCGTGGTCTTCGCCGCCTGGACGGGCGAGGAGCGCGGCCTGCTGGGCAGCGAGTACTACGCCCAGCGCCACGAGGCCGACCTGGCGAAGATGGTCGCCAACTACACCTTCGACGTGCTGCAGCCGGCCGGCCCGGCCAAGGACGTGGTGCTGGTGGGCTCGGGCCAGAACGAACTCGAGGCCCACCTCGCCCAGGTGGCGGCGAAGCACGGCCGCACGATCACGCCGGACCCGAAGCCCGAGCGCGCCCTCTTCTATCGCGCGGACCACTTCTCGGTGGCCAAGCGCGGGGTCCCGACGATCCTGTTCATGGGCATGAGCGGCGGCGCCGACCTGATCTCGGGCGGCCGCGCGGCCGGGGAGAAATGGGTCGAGGACTACACGGCCCGCTGCTACCACCAGGTCTGCGACGTCTGGTCGGCCGACCAGAACTACCAGGGCGCCGCCGACGACGTGACCCTGGCCTTCGAGGCCGGTCGCGACCTGGCCAACTCCACGCGTTGGCCCGACTGGAACGCGACCTCCGAGTTCAAGCCGATCCGGGCGAAGACGGCGGCTCAGCGGAAGTAGGAATCCAAAGGGCGTGGAAGCCCATCGGCACGCGATGCCCGACGTAGGCCCGCGCGACGGGACCGGCGGCCAGATCGCCGGCCCGTAGGATCGCCAGGTGGCTCGCGGCGGCGACTTCGTCGAAGACAGTCGTCAGGATGTGGCCGTCCGCCTCGCCGCCACCCAAGCCGGCCGCGAACACCGGCTCGCCCACCGCGCACCGCGGGCCGGCCGACCAGCGCGCCAGGTCGCCCGTCTCGAAGTCGAAGCGCGCCAGGCCCCGATGGAACGGGTCGCCGCTGCCCGGCCCGCCGTCACAGGCCAGGTAGCCATAGCGATGCCGTCGGCCCGTTCGCCGTTCGTCGATGCGGGGATACTCGCAAGGGCCGTCCCAGAGCACCATCCGCGCGACGTCGCCGTCCGGTTCCAGCGTCCAGCGCGCCAGCCGCTGGACCGCCCGCGCCTCGTCCGGGGGCGTCCCATCGGTTGCGGGGAACATGGCGGCGCCCTGCTCGCAGAGGTCGACCACGACCCGCTCGCCGTCCTCGAAGGCGTTCATCAGGTGCCAGACCATCGCGGCCGGCGCCGGTCGCCAGCGCGCCTCACCGCCGTCGCGCGGCGCGACGCCGACCACACAGCCCAGCTCCGGCTCCCAGGCCAGCGGCGGCCGGCCGGCCCGCAGCCGCTCCATCGACAGCGTCGCCGGGCAGACCACGAACACCACGAACCGCTCGGTGACCGCGAAGTCGTGGACCAGCGCCGGCCACGGCGCTTCGATCGTCCAGGAGCGAGCGAGTCGTCCCTGGGCATCCGCCACGTGCAGCGCCAGCGCAGAGGTCGGCCCGTCCTGGAAGTTGGCGAAGAACAGCATCTCCCCGGTCGCGGGATCGACCTTCGGGTGCGCCGTCATGTTGCGAGGCAGCCGGCCGTCGAAGCGCCAGTCGCCGAGGGTCTCCAGGCTCTCCGGGTCCATCTCGATCGGCCCGTGCCCCTCCTCCAGCGCGAGGAGGCGACCGCCGTGCCAGACCAGGTTGGTGTTGGCCGCGCCGTTCTCGGCCACACCCAGCACGCTGGGATCGCGGTCGCGCGGATCGCCCGACGTGCCGAACAGCGCCCGGCCTGCCGCGTTCTCCAGCGCCCAGCGTCGCGTCCGCACCCAGCGGTTCCGGTACGCCACGCGCCCGCCGCCGATCCGGAACGCGTGGATCATCCCGTCGCCGTTCAGGGGGTTGTAGGCGCCGCGCGGCGGGAACTGCGGATTGGGCCCTATGCGCAGGAAGCGGCCGCCCAGGTCGGGCGGCAGTTCGCCCTCGATCGCGAGCGAAGCCAGCTCGGTCTCGAACTGCAAGGGCTCGAAGCCGCCGGACAGGTAGAGCTGTGCAGCACCTGAAGTCATGGATCGAACCTCCGCAGCATGCCGAAGCTGATCAGCTACGGAGGGTTACGCCGGCATTCAATGGACCGGACGTCACTATTCTTCAATTAGAACAATATTTTGAGGGATAATTCTATGCGGTGGACGAGCGACTTTCTGTCAAGTGGGACGCCGAGCTTTTTCTCGTGCCGACGACCGGCTCCAGGCGCTCTCGCCCCACGCAACCTGAAGCCTCCGTTCAGGCACGGTTCAGCCGCAAAAGCGTTGACTGGGCTCGATTGGAGACTCTCATGCGTAAGATCCTCACCACAGCCCTCGCCGCCGTGACCGCCGCGGGCGCCGTCCTGGCGACCGCCGCGCCGGCCGAGGCTCAGCGCTACCGCCACTATCGCCACCACAGGGACAACGACGACGCCGTGGCCGCCGCGGTCCTGGGCGGCGTGGCCGGCCTGGCGCTGGGCGCCGCGCTGTCGAACGGCAGCGGCCGCAGCCGCACCTATTCCAGCGGCTACTATTCGTACGACCCGCGCTACGACAGCTACAGCCGCCGCGGCTACTACCGCGACGGCGGCTACTACGGCCGGCCGTACGCCTACTATGACCGTCCGTACCGCACCTGCATCAGCCGTGAGCGCGTCTGGGATCCCTACATCGAGCGCCGCGTGACCATCGAGCGCCGCTACGCCTGCTAGGCGCCTAGCCGACCACGACCCTCTCCTGCCCCCACCACAGGGGTGAGCGCGGCAGGTCGATGAACCGCTTCTCGTCTTCGAGCAGCAGCGCGCCGGCGGCCTGGGCTTCAGGCCGCCGGCCGTTTTCCATCACGGCCTCGACACTGTCGAACCACAGCTCGGCCACCCCGTCGAACTCGGGCGGCGCGTCGCGGCTGGCCCGGATGCCGGCGCTGGCCTCGGCCGGCAGGCTGTGCGTCTGCACATAGCGCCGGATCTGCAGCGCCTCCGCCACGCTGGCGACCAGGGGCGCATGGGTGTCGTACCAATACTTCTGAAAATCCTCGCGGCTCAGCGACGGCAGTCGCACGAGGCAGAACGTAAGCTTGATCATGGCGATGCGCCTCCCGATGCAACCCTAGCAGGCGAACGGCGCTCGCCAGAATCCCGCACCCACGCTAGGTTCGCCGCGCGTCGGGGCGTGGCTGGAGGCTGGGGCGCGGACGATGTCCGAAGAGCTCAAGAGCGAAAACGCGCGCCTGGCGGCCCGGGTGGCCGAGCTGGAGGCGCAGCTCGCCGCCAAGCCGCCCATCGACCGCGCGAGCCTGTACCGCGCCACGAACAACGCGCCCTGGGGCGTCATGGCCCTGAACGCCGAACGCCGGGTCGACTACGCCAACCCCGTCATGCAGCGCTGGCTCACCCGGCCCGCCCCCGCCATCGGCGAGCGCCAGGAGGAGACCATCGCGCCGGGCCTCTACGCGCGCATCGCCCAGCCCCTCGCCGCCGCCCTGGCCGGCGAACCCTTCGAAGCCGAGTTCTCGGCGGAGGACTTCGGCGGCGAGGCCCGCGACCTGCGCCTGCACATCACGCCCCGTGGCGGCGGCAACATGCCGATCACCGGCGCGGTGATCACCGTCTATGACGTCACCGAGAGCCAGGCGCTGGACCGCACGGTCCGCGAGAACGAGGCGCGCCTGCGCCACATCAACGCCGTCTCGCCCACCGCCAACTACATCTACGACTTCGAGGCCGCCGGGCCGATCTGGGTCGCAGGCCGCACCGAGCGGGTTTACGGCTACTCGTCCGACGAGCTGATGAGCGGCGGCGGCGAGTTGATCCGCTCGCTGATCCACCCCGACGACTTCGGCAAGGTCGCCGATCGGCTGAAGAAGTTCACGGCCGGCCCCGACGGCGACGTCCACGAGTTCGAGCTGCGCATCCGCAAGCGGGACGGCGGCTGGCGCTGGGTGCTGGACCGCGCGGTGGCCTTCGACCGCAACGCCGCCGGCCGGGTGACCAAAACCCTCAGCGCCGCCCTCGACATCGACGAGCGCAAGCGCGCCGAGGACCGCCGCACCCTGCTCATCAACGAGCTGAATCATCGGGTGAAGAACACGCTCGCCTCGGTGCAGTCGATCGCCCGACAGACGCTGCGCTCGGGACGCACCGCCGAGGAGATGGGCGACATCCTGACCGGCCGCCTCATCGCCCTCGCGGGCGCCCACGACGTGCTGACGCGCGAGAACTGGGAAGGCGCGGGCCTGCGCAAGATCGTTTCGGCGGCGCTGGCGCCCTTCGACGTGGCCCGGATCACCGCGGCCGGCCCGGACGCCCGCCTCGACGCCCGCGCGGCCCTCGCCCTCGGCATGGCCCTGCATGAGCTCGGCACGAACGCCTCGAAGTACGGCGCGCTCTCGAACGAGACCGGCCAGGTCGACCTGAGCTGGGAGGTCAGCGACGCGCCGGGCGGGTCCGCCCCGACGCTGTCCCTGGAGTGGCGCGAGCGCGGCGGGCCGCCGGTCAGCCCGCCCAAGCGGCGCGGCTTCGGCTCACGCCTGCTCACCCAGGGCGTGCGCAGCGAGCTGAACGGCGCGGCCGAGATGGAGTTCGCGCCCGACGGCGTCGTGTGCCGCATCCGCGCCCCGCTCGAAGTGACCCCGATCCTGGCGCTGATCTAGCCCGCCCTGTCATCCAAACGGATGATGCTGGCGCGCGCCGTCGCGGGCAGCCTAAGCTTCGACTCCGCGGGTCGGCGAACGCGTTCGCCAAAGAGACCCGCCTGCAGCGCTTGGGGGCGCCGGCATGTCCGAGGCCGCGGAAGACCGCCTCGTCGAGCAGATCTATGCCGCGGCGGTGGACCCGTCGCTGTGGCCGACGGTCATGGAGATGGTGGCCGACGAGATCGGCGCCCTCCAGGCTTGCCTCACCCGTCTCAGCCACGTGGACGGCGGGGGCGAAGGCATGGTCGCCCGCATCGACCCGCGCTCGGTGGAGTCCTTCTATGCGTACTATCACCAGAAGAACGTGTTCACGATGGTGGACGACCTCGACGCTTGGCGCCGCGGCTGGCGGCCCACCGTCGTCACCACAGCCGACGTGATGCCGGTCGAGGACTACTATCGCACCGAGTACTTCAACGACTTCATGCGCCCGCAGGACGCCGGCGCCACGCTGCACGTCCGGCTCGAACTCTCCGACACCACCAGCGCCGCCATCGCCTTCGGCCGCTCGATCCGCAAGGGCGAGTTCGAGACCGCCGCCACGGCCGCCGCCAGCCGGCTTCAGCCGCACCTGATCCGGGCCTACAAACTCGGCCGCCTGCTGGCGACCGCGCCAGGCGTGAGCCAGGACCTGGTCCGCGCCCTGGAGGCCACGGCGCAGGCGGTGCTGGTCGTGGACGCCGACGGGATGCTGCGCCACGCCAACGGCTCCGGCGAGCGGCTCCTGCGCAGCCGCGAGGGCCTCACCGTCCTGAATGGCCGCCTGATCGCCCAGCAGTCCGATGCGGCAAAGCGGCTGGGCGAACTGGTCGCGGCCGCCACCGCCACCGAAACGCGCTCGGGCGGCGCGATGAGCCTGCCCCGACCCGGCCGCCGTTTCCCGCTGGCGTTGAGAATCGCGCCCCTGGCCGGCGAGCCCGCACCGATCTTCGGCCGCCCACGCATGGCCATGGTCTGCGCCACCGACCTGGAGCTGGACGTCCGCGCGCCTGAGGACGAGCTGAAGGTGGTGTTCGGCCTGACGCCGGCCGAGGCGCGACTGGCCGGCGCGGTCTTCGACGGCCTGACCCTGCCCGAGGCCGCCGACCGCTTCGGCGTCAGCGTCAACACCGTGCGATTCCAGCTGGCCCGGGTGTTCGACAAGACCGGCGCCACACGCCAGGCCGACCTCGTGAAACTGATGATGCGCCTGGCAGGAGACCTCTCCGCACGCTGAAGCCGCAAAGTCGCCGCACGCCCGTGCAAAACGTGGTTGACGAGGCGAACTCCAGTAATTACTAAACACGCAAGAACTGGACTTCACGAGACCTCGCCACCCGGAGGGCCCAGCGGCCGCCCCAGCCGCTTTCCGCCTCTTCCGCGACCCAAACCCTCCCCCCTGAGTGCGGAGATCCGGGTGGCGAGACCACCTTTCCGAGGAGAGCCCCATGCGTGTCCGCTATGCCATTCGCTGGACCCGGCTCACGGAAGTGGTGGCGATGGCGGCGTCGGCGGCAGGCCTGATCGCGGTGATCTCGGGCCTCCTCTAGGGCGCCCAAGAATATGGCCGCCCGGAGGGGCGCGCTTAACTATCGAAACCTTGCAACCCCGGCGCGATCCGGAAGGCTGACCTTGCGGAAACGTCGAGGTCATCGCCGGGACGACTCTGGTCCCTCTGGTTAATGCAGGATTCAGGACGTCTGTTGTTCGTACCTTAAATCCCGGCGCCACAGATTCGCGGTGAAACGGGCGCGTTACTCCCCGCGCCGTCCCGTGGAGCTCAACCGTGCCGGAAACCCCGGGCGAAATCGGCAGGCCGCTGAAAGTCCTGCACGTCGACGACGACCCCATGAATCTGCGCGTCGTGCAGGAAATCCTGGGTGCGTTCGGTCACCACGCCGTCATGGCCTGCTCGGGTCAGGACGCCCTGGAGCGTCTGGCCGTCGAGGCCTTCGACCTCATGCTGCTCGACATCCACATGCCCGGCATGACCGGCCTGGAGGTCATCGAGAAGCTGCGGTCGTCCAACGGCCCCGAGCGGAACGTCCCCGTCATCGCCCTCACCGCCGATGTATATTCGCGCCGGCCGGCCGAGTATGTGGCGCTGGGCTTCAACGACTTCGTCTCCAAGCCGATCCTGGTGGCCGGTCTGATGGCGACCATCAAGCGCTGCGTGGCCCCACTGGCCGCCCCGGCCCTCAGCCGCGCCAGCTAGTCGGCGTCCGCCTCGAAGGCCGTCGCGGCCACGGCCTTCGGCGGCCCGCTGAGCGCCGCAGCCAGCTTGTCCCTGTCGAGTTGGCCCTCCCAGCGTGAGACGACCAGCGTGGCGACGGCGTTGCCGACGAAGTTCGTCAGCGCCCGGCATTCGCTCATGAACCGGTCCACACCCAGGATCAGCGCCATGCCGGCCACCGGCACGCTGGGCACCACCTGCAACGTCGCCGCCAGGGTGATGAACCCCGCGCCGGTGACGCCCGCCGCGCCCTTCGAGCTCAGCATCGCCACGCCCAGCAGGAGCAGTTGCTCCTCCAGCGACAGATGGATCCCCAGCGCCTGGGCGATGAACAGCGCCGCCAGCGTCATGTAGATGTTCGTGCCGTCGAGGTTGAAGCTGTAGCCCGTGGGCACCACCAGCCCGACCACGGACTTGGCCGCCCCGGCCCGCTCCATCTTCTCCAGCAGCGACGGCAAGGCCGCCTCCGAGGAGCTGGTGCCCAGGACGAGGAGCAACTCCTCCTTCAGGTAGCGGATCAGCTTCAGGATCGAGAAGCCGTTCAGCGCCGCGACCGCGCCCAGCACCACGACCACGAAGAAGATCGAGGTGCCGTAGAAGGTCGCCACCAGCGCCGCCAGGCTGGCGATGCTGTCGATGCCGTACTTGCCCACCGTGAACGCGAAGGCCCCGAACGCCCCGATCGGCGCGGCGCGCATGAAGATCGCCACCAGCCGGAAGAACGCCTCGGCCACGGAGTTGAGGACGTTCAGCGCCGGCTCGCCGCGTTCGCCGATCATCGCCAGGGCCAGGCCGAACGGGATCGAGAAGAACAGCACCTGCAGGATGTTGCCGCCCACGAAGGCGCCGGCCACCGTCTCGGGGATGATGTCCATCAGGAAGCCCACGACGGTCATGTCGTGCGACTTGGCCGCGTAGCTCTTCACCGCCTCGGCATCCAGGGTGGCGGGGTCGATGTGCATGCCCGCGCCGGGCTGCAGGACGTTGGCGACGATGAGGCCCACCACGAGGGCGAAGCTCGAGACCGTGAAGAAGTAGGCGAAGGCCTTCAGCGCCACGCCGCCCACCTTGCCGATGTCGCGCATGCCAGCGATGCCGGTCACGACGGTCAGGAAGATCACCGGGGCGATGATCATCTTCACCAGCTTGATGAAGGCGTCGCCCAGCGGCTTCAGCGCCTCGCCCGTCGAGGGCCAGAAGTGGCCGATCAGCGCCCCCAGCGCGATCGCCACCAGCACCTGTAGGTAAAGCTGGGTCCAGAGGGGCCGCTTCACCGGCGCCTCGATCGTCCTGATGCCGGCCACCCGACTCCCCCGTCCTGTTCGCCGAGACCCTAGCGCGAGCCCAGCGACCCCTCCACCGCTTCGCGGTCCCCCTCCCCCGCTTTCGCGGGTGAGGAACAGACGACGCGAGAAACATCCCCGCAAAACCGCTGGGCGAAACTTCGAACATCAGGGATGCTGATCCCCTGAAGCGTCCGCACCAGACGGACCTCGATGGGGAGAGAGACGATGATCACGCTCGACCGGCGCAGCCTGTTGCTCGGGGGCGCCGCGGCGCTGGCCGCCCTGCCCGCCGCCGCCAAGATCGCCGTGCAGCCGCCGGCCAGCGCGGGCTTCACCGCCGCCGGTGTCGCCGACCTGAACGCCCAGATGCGCGCGCTCGTCGACCAGCAGAAACTGGCCGGCGTCGTCACCCTGCTGGCCCGCAAAGGCAAGGTCGTGAACCTCGACGCCTATGGCAGGCAGGACGCTTCGGCGCCGGCGCCGATGGCCACCGACTCGATCTTCCGCATCGCCTCGATGACCAAGCCGGTGACGGGCGTGGCGATGATGCAGCTCTGGGAACAGGGCAAGTGGAAGCTGGACGACCCGGTCGCCAAGCACATCCCCGAGTTCGCCGGCCTCAAGGTGAAGACCGCGTCCGGCGTCGTCGATCAGGCCAAGCCGATGACCATGGCCCAGCTCATGAGCCACACGGCCGGGTTCGGGACCAGCGGGGTCTACGAGGCCACCCAGGTCAACCTGCGCGAGACAGACCTGCAGGGGATGGTCGACAAGCTGGCCAAGCTGCCGTTGGAGAGCCAACCGGGGACGGATTGGGCCTACGGCCCCTGCGTCGACCTGCAGGGCTACGTCGTTCAGAAGCTGTCGGGCAAGTCGCTGGACCGCTACTTCCAGGACCACATCCTGACGCCGCTGAAGATGCCCGACACCCAGTTCTGGGTGGATCCCGCGAAAACGGCGCGAGTGGTCCGCATCCACACCTACGACGCCGCCGGCAAGATCGTTCCCGCGGAGAGCCGCGTGGTGACCGCCCCGCCCCGCTTCCTGGCCGGCGGCGGCGGGCTCTACTCGACCGCCCCCGACTACTACCGCTTCTGCCAGGCCCTGCTGCAGGGCGGCGAGCTGGAGGGCGCGCGGGTGCTGAAGCCCGAGACCGTGAAGCTGATGCGCAAGTCGGTGCTGCAGCCCGGCGTCGGCATCGACCTCTACGGCCCGGTGCAGAAGGGCCTGGGCTTCGGCATGGACTTCGCGGTCCACGAGCGCCCCGCCGAGAGCGGCTTGCCCCACGGCCAGGACAGCTACTGGTGGGGAGGCGCATTCGGCACCTGGTTCTGGATCGACCCGACCAACGACATCGTCTTCGTGGGCATGATCCAGAACGTCCGCGGCTCGGTGCCCGGCGGCGGCACGCCCGACGTGCGCTCGATCTCACCCAAGGCGGTCTACGCCGCGCTGACTCAGAAGGCGTGAAGGCCCATGCGACGCCTGGCCTTTGCCCTCGCCATCGCCTTCGCTGCGCTGACGACGCCGATCTTCGCCGCCGACGCCTACAAGGCTCCGCGCAACGCCCTGGGCCAGCCCGACCTCGAGGGCGTCTGGACCAACGCCTCGCTGACCGGCCTGGAGCGCGGCCCGCAGTTCAGGACGCTGGTGATCCCCGAGGCCCAGGCGCGGCAGGTCGAGACCATGCGGGCCAGGATGATGGACGCCCAGAGCCGGCCCACCGACCCCAACGCCCCGGCCCCCAAGGCGGGCGACGACCCGGGCGGCTACAACGCCTTCTGGACCGACGCCGGCAGCCGCATGGGCCGCATCCGCGGCGAGGTGCGCACCTCGTGGCTGGTCGACCCGGCCGACGGCAAGCTGCCGTACACGCCCGCCGGTTGGAAGCTCTACCAGGACACCCTGAACAAGGCCCGCAACACCTTCGACGGGCCCGAGGCGCGGCCGCTGGGCGAGCGCTGCATCCTGGGCTTCGGCTCCACCGCCGGGCCGCCGATGCTGAACGTCCTCTACAACAACCACTACCAGATCCAGCAGGCCCGGGATCACGTGGTCATCGTCGTCGAGATGAACCACGACGCCCGGATCATCCGCCTCGCCGACGCCCGCCGTCCGCCCGCCGCCATGCGCATCTGGATGGGCGACTCGGTCGGCCGCTGGGAGGGCGACACGCTGGTGGTCGAGACCGTCGGCTTCAATCCCGGCGAGAGCCTGCGGCCCTACTTCGGCTCCAGCCTGTTTCTGTCGCCGGACGCCAAGGTCACCGAGCGCTTCACCCGGATCGCCAAGGACCAGATCCTCTACGCGTTCGAGGTGGACGACCCGAAGGTCTATTCGAAGACCTGGAAGGCGGAGATGGCGCTGAACACCGCCCCGGGGCCGGTCTACGAATACGCCTGCCACGAGGGGAACTATTCCTTGCCCGGCATCCTCGCCGGCGCCCGCAAGGCCGAGTCCGAGGGCCGCGCGCCCGAGGCCGTGGACCTCTCCGAACGCTAGAACCAGTCGAGGTCGACGCGGCGGCCGCCGGCGCTGACGCCCTTCAGACGCGCCTTGCCGTCGGCGCCCACCGAGACCACCGCATAGCCCGTGGCCGGGCCGTCGCGGGTGGCCAGCATGATCTTCTCGATCGCCTGGGCCTGTTCCTGATCGGCGTGCAGCTTGTCCACGCCCAGGTTCAGGACCACCCAGGTGGTCTCGGGCGCCCCGCGGTCCAGGCAATCGACGTCGCCGCGCACGGCGATCTCGCCCAGCTTCAGCGCCGCCGCCTTGCTGAGCGCCGCGCCCGTGGCCTCGTGGTGATCCCCCCGCCGGGTCAGCGCCACCCAGGCGTCGCCGCGGCGCAGATAGCCGCCCTTGCCGGGCGGACACGGCGTGCCCGGCGGATACTCCGAACGGAACTGGAAGCGCACGTAGTGACCTGTCAGCAGCTCGCGCGGGTCGTAACCGGTGATCGGCAGCACCACCTCGCGCCCGCCGTCGCGCGCCATCCCTTCGCGCACGACGAGGCCGACGAGGCCCAGCGCCAGCACGGCCGCCGCCGCCAGGATCCGCACCGGGAGGCCGGGCAGGGTCATGCCGCCTTCCTCCCCCTCATGACCCAGGCCACCGCCAGCGCCGCCAGCGCCGCGCCGGCGAACACCGCCGCCGAGGTCATCAGCCCGACGCCCAGGTTGAACAGCAGGCTCGCGCCCGCCGCCAGCAGGCCGAGCACGCCGGCGGCGGTCACCGGCGCCTGCCGGTCATGTCGGCCGAGCGCCACGACACCGGCCGACAGCGCCAGCCAGGCGATCGAGTGCCCCACGCCCTTCAGCTCGTCGCCGAAGCCCGAGGCGCCGAACCAGATCAGCGCCCCCCAGACGAACCAGCCGTAGAGCACGCCGGCCGCCGCCTCGAACCGGTCGCGCAGGAACCTCGCGCCCGCCGCGCCGGCCGCCAGCAGCACGGCCGTCCCCAGGAAGAGGCGCTCGGGGTGCGCGCGCAACGCGCCGTCCAAGGTCAGCACGGCGACGATGCACGCGATGCCCGCCACATGCGCCAACGCCTGCGAGCGCCACCAGAGCGCCAGGGCGGCGGCCACCGGAGCGGCGCCGACCAGCCATCCGAAGCGCCACGAGCCGTCGAACCGGCCGCCGCCGTCGGCGAAATCGCCGAAGCCCAGCAGGACCAGACCCACCGTCGCGGCCCAGGGCGAGCGTCCGGCCACGGCCAGCAGCGTCGCCGACAATCCCGCCGCCCTCAGCGCCGCCTGCGGATCGCCCGCGATGTCGAAGATCTGGCCCGTCAGGCCGATGGCGGCGGCGAAGACCAGGGCGGCTACCGCCAGCAGCACCTGCCGCGTCACGTCGCGCCCGCCGCGCGCCGCCCAGGCCGCGCCGCCCGCCGCGCCGAGGAACGACGCCAGCACCAGGGCGAGGCGCGCGATCCGCGGAATCTCGGCCCAGTTGGCCGCGACGAAGGCGATCACCGCCACGCCGGCCAAGAGGCCGCCGACGATGGCCAGGGAGGTGGCCGCGTCCAGGCGGCGGCCCTCGCCCACCGAGTCCAGGATCGCCGCCCTGCTGTCCGTCGGCACCAGGCCGCGGCCGATCCAGTCGTCCAGGTCGCGTTCCAGCCGTCGCCGGTAGCTCGCCATCGGCCCCTCCGAGGCCGGCAGAGTGGCGGGCCGAGGTCCCGGCGCCTAGTCCTTGCGCTCGTGGCCCGGACCACGGCCGTGTTCGCGGGCCGCCGCCGGCTGGCCCTGCTGCTCGGCCGCCCGGGCCTGTGGCTGCCTTTGCTGCGCCTGCTGCTGCGCCGCCTGCTGGCGATGCTGCTCGCGCTGAGCGCCTTGCCGCGCGCGGGCCTGTTCGGCCTGTTGGCGTTGCTGCTGGGCCATCTGCTGACGTTGCGCCTGCTGCTGGGCCTGCGCCTGCTGGCGCATCTGCTCGTGCTGCTGACGCTGTTGCTGCTCGGCCTGCTGCCGCTGTTGCTGCGCCATCTGTCGACGCTGGGCTTGCTGCTGAGCCTGCGCCTGCTGGCGCATCTGCTGATGCTGCTGTTCGGCTTGCTGCCGTTGCTGCTGGCGCTGGGCCTGCTGCCGGGCCTCTACCTGATCGCGCTGCTGGCGCTGTTGGAGTTGAGCCTGCTGGCGCTGTTGGTCACGCTGCTGGCGCTGCTGAAGCTCCGCCTGCTGGCGCTGTTGCTGTCGCTGCGCCTGTTGTTGGACCTGCGCCTGCTCTCTTTGCTGGCGTTGCGCCTGCTCACGCCACTGCCGGCCTTGGGCCTGCCGCTGCGCCTGGGCCTGGTCGCGCTGTCGGCGCTCGTCGAGCTCCGCCTGCTGGCGCGCCTGCTCGCGCCCAGCCTGTTGCTGGAAGCGCGCCTGCTCGCGCTGCTCCCGCTCGGCCTCCTGCTGGCGCTGCTGATCCTGCTGCTGGCGTCGCGACCAGCCTTGGTAGGCCTGCAGACCCGCCACCTCCTGGCGATCGGCCCGTTCGCGCCATTGCCGCGCCGCGCCCTCGCGGCGCTCGGTCTCGCGGGCGAAGCGGCGCAGTTCGCGGTCCTGGTCGCGCACCCGCCATTCGCGCCAGCGTTGGTCCTCGCGCGCCGCCCGCATCCAGGGATCGGCCGTGCGGATCAGCTGCGGCGCGCGCTGGACCCAGACCTGCTCGTCCACCGGGATGCGCCGCGCCGCCGCCCCGCGCAGCTTGTGACCCCGCATCCAATAGCGGCCGGCCACCGGCGCGAACCGGCTGAGATCGTCGCGCGGCAGGTAGCGCCCGCCCGAGTCGAACACCGCGATCAGAATGCCGCCGGCGTCGTAGGCATAGCCGTACCCGCCATCGCGGACGAAGTACGGGTACTCCACGCCGGGCTCATAATAATAGTAGCGATACCCCTCGTCCCAGGGCTCGGCGTACATCGCCCAGTCGTCCTCGGTCTCCCAGGCCAGCGGCTCAACGCCGTCGTACTCGAAACCGTAGTCCGGCGGCGTGTCGTAGACCGCCCGCTGCAGGCCGTAGGCGCGTTCGGCCCAGGCGTAGCCCTGCGATGGCGCGCGATAGTCCACGCGCGCCGGCTCGGCATAGGGCAGTTCGTTCATCGCCGACAGGTCGGCCAGGGAGGCAGGCTCGGGCGCATCGACGCGCGACCCGCGGTCGTCGCAGGCCTGCAGCGCCAGCGCCATCGCCGCGGCGGCCGCCAGGCGGCCCTTCAGTCCGAAGCGGGTCATGGGTTCGCACCTCATCGTTCATCAGGATTCGCCAGCCTGTCCCTCGGCGGCTGAACGGGGTGATGAGCGGAAACGTCAGAGCTCGTTCAGGGTTGCGGCGGCCCCGTGGCGCAGCGGCGCCTTGGATACGCTTACAGCGTACCCAATCTCCAAACCGATACTTCGGAAACACACCACGTTCGAAAAGCGCCGGTATACGTAGCTAGGCTTATTGACGTGACGTCCGCCATGCCGGACATTCGAATCCAAGCGCCACAAAGGCGCTGCTTAAAACGGGCTTGGGGGAAATCAGGAAATGCCTTCCAGAAAGAGCATTCTGCTGTCTTGCGTCTACGCATTGACGGTGGTCGGCGGCGTGGCCGCCTCTACGGCGGCCTATGCGCAGGTCGCTGAAATCGAAGAACTGGTGGTCACCGCGGAAAAGCGCGAACAGTCCCTCCAGGACGTTCCCGTCGCGGTGTCGGCCTTCACCGACGAACGCCGCGAACTCGTCGGCATCAACTCGGTCCAGGACCTGACCAACTTCACGCCAGGTCTGTCCTATTCGACCAACAACGACCGCATCAACATGCGGGGCATCGGCCGTTTCACCAACAACCGCTCCTCCGAGGGCGGCGTGGCCATGTACTCGGACGGCGCCTACACCTCCTCGGTGACGGCCTTCGCCCAGTCCACGCTGTTCATCGAGCGGACGGAAGCGTTGCGGGGCCCGCAGGGCACGCTCTACGGCCGTAACTCCATCGGCGGCGCGCTGAACATCATTTCCAAGCGCCCGACCAACGACTTCTACGCCGAAGCCCGGCTCGGCTACGGCAACTACGACAACAAGCTGGCCGAAGCCGCCACCTCCGGCCCGCTGTTCGGCACGATCCGCGGCCGTCTCGCCGGCTCCTACAGCGACATCGGCAAGGGGGTGTTCAAGAACCTCAACCCGAACGGCAAGGACGAAGGCAACAAGGGCATCCAGTGGGCCATCGAAGGCCAGCTGGACGGCAGCATCGCCGACGAGAAGCTGGAGTGGTGGGCCAAGGCCTCGACCACCGAGTGGCACAACCTGGGCCGTGGCCCCGGCGGCCGCACCACGGCGATCTACGGCCTGCGCGATGTGACCTCGACCAACTCCGCCGCCCTGACGCCGAACTCGGCCTTCGGCCTGAGCCCGTCGATCCCGGGCAACACCTGCCAGTTCTGCTTCGACACCGACGACGGCAACTACATCGACCTGGAGAGTAGCACCTATGCCCTGCAGGGCACGCTGCACTTCGACAGCTTCGACGTGAAGTACATCGGCGGCATGACCTACTACGATTACCGTCTGCAGACCGACCTGGACGGCACCTCTCGCCAGGCGCAGTTCCTGCTGCCGCTCCCGGCCCGCAGCCCCACCACGGCGCTCATCCCGGGCCAGATCGCCAACGTCACCCTGTTCCCGCGCCAGACCAACCAATATGAGGAAGAGGTCTGGTGGTTCTCGAACGAGATCAACATCGCCTCAACGACCGACGGCCCGGTCCAGTGGCTGCTCGGCTTCTACCAGTTCCGCGAGGGCTCCAACTACACCCTGTCCGACGCGCGCTACACTGACGATGCGCGGTTCGAACGGCCGACCACCCAGACGGGCGTCGCGGTCGCGCCGAACCCGCTGCGCCGGTACGGCTACGGCACCTCGGAGAACGTCAACGAGTCCTACGCCACGTTCGCCCAGGTGGACTGGCAGGCCACCGAGACGATCAAGGCCACGGGCGGCCTGCGCTACACCTACGACAAGAAGCGCTCCTTCGAAGGCGCGCGGCTGATGTGCATCTACACGACGAGCTGCCCGATCACGACGCTGACCCAGCGGCCGGTCGACATCACCGACCTCGCCGCGCCGGGGACCAGCACCGATCCGTCGATCTACCTGCCCGCCTTCACGGATCCGACCACCGGCATCCGCCACCGCGGCCTGAAGAACCACTGGAGCGGCGTCACCGGCACCCTGGGCCTCGACTGGAAGCCCGACGCCGACACGCTGGTCTACGCCAAGTACACGCGCGGCTATAAGGCGGGCGGCTTCAACTCGGGCACGACGACCCTCCAGGCCAACATCACGACGGGTAAGGAGACGATCAACGCCTACGAAGTCGGCGCCAAGAAGACCTTCGGCGGTCGCCTGCAGGCCAACGCCTCGGCCTTCTACTACGACTACCAGGACATCCAGATCCCGATCACGGGCCTGAACCCGGTCACGAACACCAACGTGTCCTCGTTCTACAACCTGCCCAAGGCGCGGATCATCGGCTTCGAGCTGGAGACGATCTGGCAGCCGATCGACCATCTGCAGGTGCTGGCGAACTACTCCTACTTGGACGCCGAGATCCGCAAGGCCTGCTGCTTCCAGGACTCGGAAGACCCGCGCGGCCTCCAGCCGGGCGCCAAGCTGTCGGGCAACACGCCTGCCCAGCTGGCCGGCACCGGCGCGCTGAACCAGGACCTGAAGGGCGCAACCCTGCCCTCGTCGACCCCGCACCGCTTCACGATCAACACGAACTACACGTGGGAGCTGGACGCGGGCAGCCTGGCGGCATCGGTCAGCTACGTGTGGCGGGACGCGACCTACTACTCGATCTTCAACCGCTACTATAACCGCGTGAAGTCGTTCGGTCAGACGGACGCCCGTCTGGTCTTCAACGACAAGGACAGCAAGTGGACCGCGATCGGCTACGTGAAGAACGTGTTCGACACCCGCGGCTCCGCCGGCGTCTCGGCCACCCGGATCAACACGGGGCCGAACACCGGTTTCGTGAACCAGACGGTGTCCTACGTCCTCCCGCGGACCTACGGCGTCGAGCTGCAGCGCCGCTTCTAGCCGGCGTCACGATCCGATCCTGCGAACGCCCCGGCCTCACCGCCGGGGCGTTTTGCTATGCGCGCCGCGCCTGCAGCCAACCGTCACAATGCCTGAAACTTTCATGTAACAACCCTGCAACATGACCGCCGCGCCGCGTTCCTACCCCTCGCCCATCGCACCGCGACAACGAGGGACGCATGCACGACGACGATCACGACCGGGGCCTTATCTTCGACCTTGAGGCGCTCGAACGCCAGATGATGGCGCGGCGCCGGATGCTGGGGCTCATGGCCGTGGGTGGCGGCGCCATGCTGCTGAACGCCTGTGGCGGCGGCAGGGACTCGGGCACGACGTCGACATCGACTACGACCACGACGACGACCACCACGACGGGGACCGGGACCACCGGCACGGGCACGACAGGGACCGGCACGACCGGCAGCTCCTCCTGCTCGGCCACGCCGACCGAGACCAACGGCCCCTACCCGTCCGACGGCTCCAACATGGCCAACGGCGTGCTTTCCAACATCCTGAACACCAGCGGCGTCGTGCGCAGCGACATCCGCTCCAGCTTCGCCGGCCTGTCGGGCACGGCGGCGGGCGTGCCGCTGACGCTCACCATCAACCTGCAGAACACCAACGCCTCATGCGCGGCGCTAGCCGACTACGCCATCTACATCTGGCACTGCGACCAGGACGGCCACTACTCGCTCTACGACCTGCCGCAGCAGAACTACCTACGCGGTGTCCAGGCCACCAACTCCAGCGGCCAGGCCACGTTCACGACCATCTTCCCGGGCTGCTACTCGGGCCGCTACCCCCACATCCACTTCGAGGTGTACCGCTCGCTCAGCACGGCCACGAACTATTCGAACCGCCTGCTGGTCTCGCAGTTCGCGATGCCGGCTGCGGCCTGCACGGCCGTCTACGCCGCCGGCGGCTATACGGGCAGCGCCTCGCGCTTCACCCAGACCAGCACGTCGAACGACAACGTCTTCGGCGACAACACCTCGGCCCAGATCGCCGCCATGACGCCCGCCCTCACCGGCAGCCCGTCAGCGGGGTACACCGGTACGGTGACGGTCGGTTTGGCCGTCTAGCGACAGCCGGAAACGACGCGCTCCAGGTCCTCCAGCCGCTCCTGGCGCAGGATCCGGCCGGCAGCCATCAACTGATAGCGGTCGGCCGCGCCCGGCGCCGCACGGAGCGCGGCGTCACTGTCGGGATAGCGCGGCGCGGGCCCGAGCGACTTCGGCACGCAGCTCTTGGGCGGCGGCGGAGGGGGTGGCGGCGGAGGGGGTGGCGGAGGCGGCTTCGGCAGTACGATCACCGGCGCCGGCGGAGGCGGAGGCGTCACCGGCTTCGGCTTCTCCTTGCGCAGCAGCGTCTGGCAGCCGGCCAACGCCACGGCCGCGCTGGCTGCGGCCAGGACCACCCCTGTTCGTCTCATTCGGCTCATTTCTTCAGGTTCGACAGCACGGCCCGGTCGGCGCTTTCCATGCGCGCACAGGCGTCGATGCCTTCAGGCTGTTGTTCGAGCAAGCGCCGGGCGCCGGCCGGGGTGTCGCCGGCCGCCGCCACCTGGACCTCGGACGCGCCGCGCGCGTCCCCCACCGCCTGGCACGACGCCAGCTCCATGCGGAAGCTCGCCTCCGCCTTCTCGGACGCGTGGGTCAGTTCGGCGATGCGGGCCTCGTACCGGGCGCGCTCGGCGCTCCAATTGCCCGAGCTCACGCCCAGCGCGACCGCCAGCGCGACGGCCGCCGCGATCGCGATCGAGCCCGTCAGCGGGCTCACGAGGATATGCCTCAGTCCTGCCAGCATGCTCCGTCCTCAAGCTCGGCTGCCCACCATTACGCAGCGTCGCTGTGGCCATTTCACGGCTGATAGGACCCGCGCCGCGTCCCCGCGTGGCCGGATCGTGCGGCACTATAGCACAGCCTTTGGTTTGCAATTCATGACTTGATGAGGCCGTTTCAAGGCCGGCCGGAACATCCCCGCGCGCCGTCCATTGTGAAGCTCATGGGAAAGTGGATCGTCATCCTGCTGGCCGCGATGGTCGGCCTCGCCGTGCTCGGCTTCCTGGTCGACGCGGCGCGCTTCGTCGCCGGTGTGCTGTTCGTGGCCTGCCTGCTGGTCCTGGCCGTGCGGGTGCTCACCGGCCGCCGAAGCTAGGCCGCCTCGCGCCGCGCCGAGTGGGCGATGGCGGCGAGCAGGCCCATCATCTCGATCGGCTTGCGCACCACGCCCTCGAACACCCCGAGCGCCTGGTCGTCGTCGACGCCGATGTCGGCCGAGAACGCCAGCACGGGCGTGGCGCCGTTCAGGCCGCCGCCCGAGCGGATCGCCCGCGCCGCAGTCCAGCCGTCCACGCCCGGCATCCGCAGGTCCATCAGGATCAGCTCGAACGCCTCGCGCCGTGCGAGGTCGATCGCCGCCTCGCCACCGTCGACGGTGGTCAGCGCCACGCCCAGCGGCGTCAGCAGGGAGCGGATGAGCTCCCGGTTTGCGGCATTGTCGTCCACCAGCAGCAGCTTCAGGCCGACCAGCGCCTCGATATCCAGGCTGACGCCGTCCGTCTCGGTCTCGGCCTCCGCCGGCGGCGCGGGGACCTCGAACCAGAACGCCGAGCCCTCGCCCGGCCGGCTTTCCACGCCGATGCGCCCACCCATGGCTTCGACCAGGCCGCGCGAGATCGCAAGGCCCAGCCCCGAGCCGCCGTGCGCCCGGCTCACGGAGGCCTCCACCTGGCTGAAGCGCTGGAACAGCTTGGCCTGGGCCTCCGCGTCCAGGCCGGGCCCCGTGTCGCGCACCCGATAGCCCAGCACGCCGTCGGCATAGGTCGCACTCACCTGCACCCGCCCCGCGGAGGTGAACTTCACGGCGTTGCCCACCAGGTTCATCAGCACCTGCCGCACGCGGTCGAAATCGGCAGTGACATGCGCCGGCAAGGCCGCGCTCTCGAAGGCGATCTCCAGCCCCTTTTCGCCGGCCTGGGGCGCGAACAGCTCCACGGCGTCGCGGCCGCATTCCTCGGGCGAGCCGTTGCGGGGCTTGATCTCGAGACGTCCCGCCTCCAGCCGCGAGAAGTCCAGCACGTCGTTGACCAAGGCCAGGAGGTTGCGGCTGGCGCCCAGTACGCGGCCGGCGTAGCGGGCGGCCTCGTCGTCCAGCTCCTTCTCGGCCAGCAGCGAGGCGAACCCCAGGATCGACGTGAGCGGCGTGCGGATCTCGTGGCTCATATTGGCCAGGAACTCGGCCTTCACGCGCGCCGCCTGTTCGGCCTCGGCCAGGGCCACCCTCAGGCGGCGTGCGGCCACCCGCCGCTGCTCCTGCATCGCCGCCACCTGCAGGGTCAGGCCGCAGCAGACGGCGACGAAGCCCTGCAGCAGCAGGAGCGTCTGGGTCCAGCCCCCGATCGAGCGCGCGATCGGCCCGTGGCCCAGCAGCGTGAATACGACGGCCACCGCGGCCATCGCCGGCACGACGATCGCGGCGCCCAGCATCTCGAGGTTGATGGCCACCAGCACCGCCGCCGCGGGCGCGATGAACAGCAGGGGATAGCGGTCCTGGGCGAAGACGGCGGCGGTCAGAGCCAGCACGCCGGCCATCAGGGTGGCGCTGCGCCAGGTTAGCGGCGCCTCGGACGCATAGCGCCGCCAGTCCGCGAGGATCATCAGGCAGGGGACCGGCACCGCAAGGCCCAGGGTGTCGGCCAGCGTCCACGCGCCGAGCTGGCTGATCGCGTCTGACCCGGCCAGCGCGCCCAGCCAGGCCGACGCGAGCACCGCCGAAACGAAGGCGCCCGCCACGGCCAAGGCCAGGCCCAGCAACAGGTCCCGTGTCCGGCCGGGATCGAAGCCCGTGGGCAGCAGGCGGCGCAGCCCCAGGCCGCAGATCATCGCCTCGATGACGTTGGCGCCGGCCAGGGCCGCTGCCGTGGTCACGGTGTGGCGGATCGCCAGGTCGGCCGCGAAATTGCCGGCGAAGCCCGCCGCCACCCAGATCCACCAGCGTCGCGGACGGCTGCGCAGCACCGCGACGACCGGCAGGGCGTTGGCGATCCAGATCGGCGCCGCGCGGCCCAGGTCCTGCGGGATCCACAGCGAGCCGTACGCCAGCACCGCCACGCCCAGCGCCAGCGCCAGCGCGCGCGCAAGAGTAGGCCAGGGCCCCGCCAGGGGCGCCTCGGAAGCTTGGGCGTGGCTCATCTAAGGCCTAGGTGGTCTTCTGCCGGCAAGCCGCCAGTTAACACCGGTCTTTGAACCGCGCGGCCGATCGCCGCAGATCAGCTCGCGGGACGCACGAAACAGCTGCGGCCGACCGCCTTCAGCGATGCGCAGAAGCGCGCGGCGTCGGCGCCGTCGGCGAAGCCGCCGACCAGGGCTCGCCGCCAGATCTTGCCCCCGACCTGCGCCGTCTCGACCCACGCGCGGCGCCCACCCAGGCTGGGCTTCAGCGCGGCGATCAGGCCCTTCACGTCGTCCTCGGAGGGCGAGGCGCCCACCTGCACCACCGGCCCGCCGGCCGCCGACGTCTTCGCGGGAGCCGCCGGCTTGGGCGAGGCGGCCTTCTGGGGAGGCGCGGCCGGCGGCGGAGCGGCCGCCGCGCCCTCGGGCTGGGCCGCCTTCACCGCATCGGCCTGGAACGGGCCCCTGAAGTCCGCCTTGCAGGCGCTGCGCCAGGCCGCCTCCAGCGCCGTCCCCGCCTCGGGCGTGCGCCAGTCGGTCTCGGCCGCGCGCAGCGGTTTGCGGTCGCCCAGCAGGTTGCGCTCGGAATAGCCCGTGGTTTCGCCCAGCCGCACCTTGTGGCTCTCGCAGTCGGCGTTCATCGACACGTGCCACGAGAGCGCGCCCGTGTGCGCCACAGTCTCTGCGCTCAGGGCCTCGGCGCGGATCACCACGCGCGGGCTGGCCCCCGGCCCGGCCGGGAAGGTGGACACCACCGCCGTCAGCGCCTGGGGCGTCACGGCCAGCACGCGGTCGGACTGGATGTCGGTTTCGCGCTGCAGCCAGGCCAGCAGCGGCTCGCGGTCGAGCGAGGCGGGATAGCTCGGCGGGTCGCTGTCCTGCGCCGCCGCCGGCCCTGCGCACGCCAGCCACACGCCCGCCGCCAAGGCCGCAACGCCCCTAACCCACATCGCCCTCGATCCCCGAAGAATGACTGGCGGCAAACTGTTCGCGAACCATGGCGGGCGCAAGGCCGGCGCATGTCGCCTTCGTCAAATAGCAGCGTTACTCAGAAAGAGTCGGCCAGTCGCCACTGAGCCGCTAAAGCCCCCAAAATGGGTAGGCGAAACCGCCCGTCTGGCGCGACGAACGCCGTGACGGCTAGAATCGGCGGAGGCTCGTTAGCAGTTGCACAGCACGATCTAGCTTCTCGCGAAGTAGCGGCCCTCCCCTCATCGCCGCTCGTCGCCTCGGGACTGAAGAACGTGGGCAAGGGATCTGACCGGACCTATAGGAGTCTGCGCGGGCTGGAGAAGACCGCGTCGACCAGCCGTGTCCTGAACTTGGCGGCGCTCTCGGCGCGCAACGCCGCAAATCCCGAGCATGAGGCCCAGCCGTTCTTCGTGGCGTCCAGCCTGAACGGCGCGGTGATCGTCCGCCACCGCCTCCGCGACCAGGAGCGCGAGGCGTTCGACCGCATCCGCTACACCGCCACCAAGCTGATCATCCCGTTCGAGCGTTCGGACCTGGGCCTGGGCGGCCGCTCCGTCTTCGTCTCGGAACGCGGCTGGCTCGACGCCTTCGAGGAACTGCGGGGCGAGGCGCCCGATTTCCCGCGCGACGTGGCCGTGCTCGAGGCCATCGACGAGTTGCCGTCGCTGGACCCGTTCCTGCTGCGCGAGCACATGAAGCGGCGCGGCTTCGACATCAGCCCCAGTCACTTCGAGATTTCGGCCCCCGACCTGGCGCGCATGCAGCGGTTCGTGGGCTCGGAGATCGCCAAGCTTATCGAGCTGGCCTACCGCGACACCCAGGGCCAGGAGGGCAACGTCGCCCGCCTCGTCGAGGCCCTGCTCTCGGCCAAGACCGACGAGCGGCTGGAGCCGCTGCGCCTGACGCTGCGGCTGGAGCGCGAGAACTACAAGGAAGGCATCTTCGCCTGGAAGGGCTTCCTCTATTACAAATGGGTGCTGAACACGCTGTGGGGGAACCTGCGCGACGTGTTCAACGAGTTGGGCCGGGTGCGCGTCATCGGCCCCGTCGACTCCGAGACCGCCCACGAGCTCGAGGCCCTCAAGATCCGCCTGCGCCAGAAGATGGAGCGGCAGGTGAAGTCGGTGATGAACCACCTGGGCGTCTACGACGACGTCTTCCAGCAACTTACCGTCGAGGGCAATGCGCTGGCCTTCCGCGACTTCCTGCTGAAGTCGCCCGAGATGTTCCTGTCGCTGGGCGACGGCTGCGGCCTGGTCAGCCACATCGCTACCTACTGGCGCTATCAGTTCCCGCGCGGCAAGCCGCTGGCGGCCAACGTGGTCCAGCTCGTCGACACCCTGCAGGACTTCGAGCTCAGCCTGGGCTCCGACCTGCACGACGCCCAAGCGGCTTAGTCCCTCCCCTTAATGGGGAGGGTGGCGAGCGTAGCGAGACGGG
>Ga0065165_1000146_pt1 | contig 122774 bp, 117 predicted proteins | sample AraplaMF_Cvi_mMF_FD_63813 | JGI IMG/M metagenome (GOLD analysis project Ga0065165, IMG submission 63813) | Arabidopsis root microbial communities from the University of North Carolina, USA - plate scrape MF_Cvi_mMF (version 2) (version 3) | ecosystem: Host-associated > Plants > Roots >... | reverse complement strand
GCCGAGCGGCACTGCCCCCCACCCAACCCTCCCCACCGCAAGCGGGGGGAGGGCTTAAGTCCGCCACGGACGGCCTGCTCGAGATGGTCGATGCCGACCGCGGCCTCTATCGCTGCGCCCTGATCCGCGACGGCCGGCTCGCCGCTGCCCTGTTCCTCGGGCCGGATCACGACGCCCCCGTCTGGGATGCGGTGAAGCTGGTCTTCGCCGGCAGCGAGGTCGATCCCCGCCAGCGCCTCGCGCTCCTGTCCGGCCGCAGCCTCGACGGCGCCGCGGATCAGGGACCGACCGTCTGCGCCTGCTTCGGCGTCGGGCTGAATGCGATCCGCGCCGCCTTTGCGGAAGGCGCGACCATCACGGTCGAGGATATCGGCCGCAAGCTGAAGGCCGGCACGAATTGCGGTTCGTGCCTCCCCGAAATCCGCCGCATCGGTGCGCAAGCCCGCGTCGAGGTGCCGGCATGAACGCACCGATCGATCATGGGAGAGACGGAATGGGCCAGCCTGCCTTGAAGGACGCCGGCACAGGCGCAAAGGTCGTCGCCTTGCCGGCCGCGGCTGCTGCGGTGGTGGCATTGCCTCGGGCGACCGGAAAGTCGCTGCGCGAGAAACTCGCGCCGCTGGCGAAGTCGGTACTCGTCACGCTGGTACCGCCGCTGATCACGGTCGCCCTGATCCTGCTGTTCTGGCAGATCGCCGCCTCCGGCCCGCAATCCTCGCTGCCGCCACCCACCAAGATCTGGACCGAAGCCAAGGACCTGATCACCGAACCGTTCTTCTGGGCGGGATCGCAGGATATCGGCCTGGGCTGGCGCATCCTGGTCTCATTGCAGCGCGTCGCCATCGGCTTCGGCCTCGCCGCCATCGTGGGCATCCTGCTCGGCGCCCTCGTCGGCCAGTCGGTCTGGGCGATGCGGGGGCTCGATCCGGTCTTCCAGGTGCTGCGCACCGTGCCGCCGCTCGCCTGGCTGCCGCTCTCGCTTGCCGCCTTCCGCGACAGCCAGCCCTCGGCGATTTTCGTGATCTTCATCACCGCGATCTGGCCGGTGATCATCAACACCGCCGTCGGCATCCGCAACATCCCGCAGGACTACCGCAATGTCGCGCAGGTGCTGCGGCTGAACCAGGTCGAGTTCTTCTTCAAGATCATGGTGCCCTCGGCCGCGCCCTACATCTTCACCGGCCTTCGAATCGGCGTCGGCCTGTCCTGGCTCGCTATCGTCGCGGCGGAGATGCTGACCGGCGGCGTCGGCATCGGCTTCTTCATCTGGGACGCGTGGAACTCCTCGCGCCTGTCCGACATCATCGTGGCGCTCGTCTATATCGGCGTGGTCGGCTTCGTGCTCGACCGGCTGGTCGCCTTCATCGGCGCGATCGTCACCCGCGGCACCGCGGCACAGTGAGGAGCGCGACCATGACCAGCGCCTATCTCAAGATCGACCATGTCGAGAAGACCTTCCAGCGCGGCGCGGCGACGACCAATGTGCTGAAGGATGTCAGCCTCGTCATCGACAAGGGCGAATACGTCTCGATCATCGGCCATTCCGGCTGCGGCAAGTCGACCCTGCTTAACATCGTCGCTGGCCTGACCCCGGTCACGGAAGGCGCCGTGCTGCTCGAAGGCAAGGAGGTCAACGCGCCCGGCCCCGAGCGCGCCGTGGTCTTCCAGAACCATTCGCTGCTGCCCTGGCTTTCCGTCTACGACAATGTCGCGCTCGCCGTGAACAAGGTCTTCGGCCGCAGCAAGAGCAAGGCCGAGCGGCACGACTGGATCATGCACAATCTCGACCTCGTCCAGATGGCCCATGCCAGGGACAAGCGCCCGGGCGAGATCTCCGGCGGCATGAAGCAGCGCGTCGGCATCGCCCGCGGCCTCGCCATGGAGCCGAAGATCCTGCTGCTCGACGAGCCCTTCGGCGCGCTCGACGCGCTGACCCGCGCCCATCTGCAGGATTCGATCATGCAGATCCATGCGGCGCTCGGGAACACGATGATCATGATCACCCATGACGTCGACGAGGCTGTGCTGCTCTCGGACCGGATCGTCATGATGACCAACGGCCCCTCGGCGCGGATCGGCGAGGTGCTCGACGTCCGGCTGGAGCGCCCGCGCAAGCGGCTCGAACTGGTCTCGGACCGCACCTACATCGCCGCGCGCGAGGCCGTGCTGAAATTCCTCTACGAGCGCCACCGCTTCGTCGAAGCGGCGTGACGGCGGCAGCCATGAGCAACGATTTCTCCCCCGAGCAGAAGCGCTATCTCGAAGGCTTCATGAGCGGCCTGCAATCGGCCCGCGCCGCCCGTGGGCTGGGGCCGCTCGGCGGTACCGGTGGCTCCGGCAATGCCGCGCCGTCGGGTCCCGACAAGGAGCACGCCGAAGCGCAGGCGAAAACGCTCGCCGGAGGCGGCAAGCTGGTCGACCAGGAGAAGTGGAAGGCAGCCGAGCACCCCTTCGATGCCTATGCCCGCTTCAAGCAGCAGGCCTCATCCGGAACCTATCCCAAGCCCGAGGACAATTTCCGCTGGCGCTATCACGGCCTGTTCTATGTCGCCCCGGCGCAGGACAGCTATATGTGCCGCCTGCGCATTCCGAACGGCATCCTCAAGGCCTGGCAGTTCGAAGGGGTCGCCGACCTCGCCGAAGGCTTAGGCGGCGGCTACAGCCACGTCACCACCCGCGCCAATCTCCAGATCCGCGAGATCAAGGCAGAGAAGGCGCCGCTGCTGCTCGAAGGGCTCACCGATCTCGGCCTCACCGCCAAGGGCTCCGGCGCCGACAACATCCGCAACGTCACGGGCTCGGCCACCGCCGGCATCGACCCGCTCGAACTCCTGGACACCCGCCCGCACGCCCGCGCCTGGCATCACCACATCCTGAACGACCGCTCGCTTTACGGGCTGCCGCGCAAGTTCAACGTCGCCTTCGACGGTGCGGGTTCGATCGCGACGCTGGAGGACACCAACGATATCGGCTTCCAGGCCATCGGGATCGGCGAAGGCGCCTCTTTCGAAGGGCAGCCGGTCGAGCCCGGCATCTGGTACCGGCTCGCGCTCGGCGGCATCACCGGCCATCACGACCTCGCCCGCGATACAGGCGTCATCGTCGCGCCGTCCGATGCGGTCGCGGTCGCCGATGCGATCGTGCGCGTCTTCATCGCCAATGGCGACCGCACCAACCGCAACAAGGCCCGCCTGAAATACGTGCTCGACGCCTGGGGCTTCGACAAGTTCCTGACGGCGGTCGAGGAGATGCTCGGCCGCCGGCTGATCCGGGTCGACGGCGCCTTCGTCAAGCCGCGCCCCGTCTACGATCGCCTCGCCCATATCGGCGTGCACAGGCAGGTCCAGCCCGGCCTCAACTGGATCGGCGTCGCCCTGCCGGTCGGCAAGCTCACCGCCCGGCAGATGCGGACCATCGCCGCGATCTCTCAGGCCTGCGGCGACGGCGATGTCCGCCTCACCGTCTGGCAGAACCTGCTGATCTCCGGCGTGCCCGATGCGAAGGTCGACGACGTCCTCGCCAACCTGAAGGCGGTCGGGCTTTCGGCCGAGACCTCGGTGCTGCGTGCCGGCCTGATCGCCTGCACCGGAGCGACCGGCTGCAAATTCGCCGCCGCACACACCAAGGAGGATGCGCTCGCCATCGCCGCCCATTGCGAGCCGCGGATCACGCTGGATCAGCCTGTGAACATCCACCTGACCGGCTGCCATCATTCCTGCGCCCAGCACTATATCGGCGATCTCGGCCTGATCGGCGCCAAGGTGCCGGTGAACGAAGAGGGCGACACGGTCCCGGGCTACGATCTCCTGGTCGGCGGCGGCTATGGCGTCGATGGCGGCATGGCCCGGCCCTTCCGCGAGAAGGTCAAGGCCGAGGAAGCGCCGGCCCTGGTCGAGGCGATCCTGCGCACCTGGCAGGTCCATCGCGCCGCGCCCGAGGAGAGCTTCGTCGCCTTCGCCCGCCGCCACGAGATCGCGGCGCTGCAGGCGCTGGTCGCTGAGACGGGAGAAGCGGCATGACCGTGCAGACGCCGAATCCGCTCGTCCAGGTCCTGCCGGAAACCGCGCCCTTCAGCGAGGAGCAGCGTTCCTGGCTGAACGGCTTCTTCGCCGGCCTGCTCTCGCTCGACAATGCCGGCGTCACCGCGCTCTCGCCGGCCGAGAATGCCGCCGTGATGGGCGAGGCTGATGACGGCGCCCCCTGGCACGATCCCGCCATGGCGATCGCTGACCGCATGCAGCTCGCCGAGGGCAAGCCGCTGCCGCGCAAGCTCTTCGCGGCGATGGCGCAGCAGGATTGCGGCCAATGCGGCTATGTCTGCGAGACCTATTCGGCGGCGATCGCCGAGGGCAAGGAGGGCCGGCTCAATCTCTGCGCCCCCGGCGGCAAGGAAACGTTGCGCCAACTCAAGGCGCTGATGGAAGAGGGCGGTACGCCGGCCGCTGCACCGGTCGAGGCTGCGCCCGTCACGCCGGCGGGCCCGATTGGTCGTTCTCGCGAGAACCCGGCGTTCGCCACCTTCCTGTCGCGCCGCAAGCTCAATGGCGAGGGCTCCGAGAAGGAGACCTGGCATGTCGAGTTCGACCTCAGCGAAAGCGGGCTCGATTATGTCGTCGGCGACGCCTTCGGCATCGTCGCGCAGAACGATCCCCGTCTCGTCGATGCGGTGATCGCGCTCTTGGGTGCGCGGCCCGACGCTGAAGTCGGCGGCAAGACCCTGCGCGAGCGGTTGCTGGCCGATTGTGGGCTCGGGCCGGCGCCGGATGCGCTGTTCCAGCTGATTTCCTATGTCACCGGCGGCGAGACCCGTCAGAAGGCCAAGCGCCTCGCAGCTGGCGAGGACCCGGATGGCGACCTCGACCGGCTCGACGTGCTCGGCACCCTCCACAAATTCTCGTCGGCCCGGCTCTCGCCGGAGGCCTTCGTCGAGGCGCTCGATCCGCTGCAGCCACGGCTCTATTCGATCTCCTCCTCCTTCAATGCCACGCCCGGCCGCATCTCGCTGACGGTCGATACGGTCCGCTACAAGATCGGTAGCCGTCCGCGCTGGGGCGTCGCCTCGACCTTCCTTGGCGAGCGTGTCCAGCCTGGCGACAAGGTGCCGGTTTATGTCCAGCGCGCCCATGGCTTCGGCCTGCCGGAGAACCCGGAGACGCCGGTGATCATGTGCGGCCCCGGCACCGGTGTCGCGCCCTTCCGCGCCTTCCTGCACGACCGCAAGGCTACGGGCGCGAAGGGGAGGAACTGGCTGTTCTTCGGCCATCAGCGCCGGGCTTCCGACTTCTTCTACGAAGACGAGCTCAACGCGATGAAGCAGGATGGCGTGCTCACCGGCCTCACCCTCGCCTGGTCGCGTGATGGCAAGGAGAAGATCTACGTCCAGGACCGCATGCGCGAGCGCGGCGCCGAGCTCTTCGCCTGGCTCGAACAGGGCGCGCATTTCTACGTCTGCGGCGACGCCAAGCGCATGGCCAAAGACGTCGAGCGCGCTTTGGTCGACGTCGTCGCCGAGCACGGCAGGCGCTCCGCCGAGGAGGCGATCGCCTATGTCACCTCCCTGCGAAAAGCCGGGCGTTATCAGGCGGACGTCTACTAGAGGATCCGGACTCGACGTCTCCACGACAGTGCATACCGGCGGCGAACCCGCCCTGTTCGCCGGTCCCCGTTCCCTTTCGACAATCCCGGACGTGCGCAATTGCGCATAGCGCGCGCTTTCAAGTTTCGCCTTACTCATGAGTAAGCACGGGAATATCGAGTAGAACACCCGGCTGGACCGCGGCGATCAATGACCGCGGGATCGAGGGGAACGTCATGGACCAGGCCGGGAGCCCGGTGCTGCTCGCGATCGAGCAGTCCGTCGCCGTCATCACGCTCAACCGCCCGCGCGTGCTCAACGCGATCGACGCGCAGATGGCCCGGAGCCTGGCGGATGCGATCGCACGGGTCGAGCACGACGGTACGGCGCGGGCGCTGCTGCTGCGTGGTGAGGGCCGTGCCTTCTGCGCCGGCGGCGATGTCGCCCGCTTCCTCGAAGGCGACCCGACGGCCGCGATCGAAGCGATCATCGACCCGCTCCACGAGGCGCTGCGCGCGCTCGACACCCTGCAGCTGCCGACCGTCGCGGTCGTGCAAGGGGCAGCCGCAGGCGCGGGCTTCAGCCTCTCGATGGCTTGCGATCTCTGCATCGCCGCCGACGATGCCATCTTCACTCTGGCCTTCGCGCGCATCGGCATCAGCCCCGACAGCTCGTCGACCTATCGGCTGCCACGCCTCGTCGGCGAACGAAAGGCGCTCGAACTCGCCATGCTCGCCGAGCCGGTGCGCGCGCCGGAGGCGCTGGCGCTCGGGTTGGTCAACCGCGTGGTGCCCGCCGCCGATCTGGCGAGCGAGGCGATGGCTCTGGCCCGCCGGCTCGCGCAGGGGCCGACGGCGGCCTATGCCCGCATCAAGCATCTGGTCGGCCGCTCGCTCGGCAACGATCTCTCCAGCCAGCTCGATCTCGAACGCGAGGCTTTCCTCGCCGGCACGCGCACGGCAGACTTCAGGGAAGGCGTGCAGGCCTTCCTGGCCAAGCGACCGCCGCAGTTCGAGGGGCGCTGAGATGACGGCTTCCCCCATCCTGGAGGTCTCGGGCGTCTCGCTCGCCTTCGGCGGGGTGCGGGCGCTCAGTGACGTCTCCTTTCAAGTGCCCGAGGGCGCGATCACCGCCGTGATCGGCCCGAACGGCGCCGGCAAGACCTCGCTGTTCAACACGATCTCGGGCTTCTACCGGCCGCAGGCTGGCAGCATCCGCTTCGCGGGGACAAGCCTCGACGGCGTACGCGCCCCGCAGCGCGCGGCGCGCGGCCTTGCCCGCACCTTCCAGAACATCGCGCTGTTCCGCGGCATGACCGTGCTCGACAACATCAAGCTCGGCCGCCACGCCCATATGCGCACCGGCGTGATCGATGCGCTGCTCTACTGGGGCCGGGCCCAGAAGGAGGAGCTCGAGCTGCGCGCCGAGATCGAGGAGCGCATCATCGACTTCCTCGAGATCCAGCACATCCGCAACGCCTCGGTCGGCACGCTCTCCTACGGTTTGCAAAAGCGCGTCGAGCTGGCGCGCGCGCTGGCCATGCGTCCGCGCATCCTGATGCTCGACGAGCCAGTCGCCGGGATGAATCGCGAGGAGACCGAGGACATGGCCCGCTTCATCCTCGACGTGAAGGAGGAATGGGGCGTCACCATCCTGATGGTCGAGCACGACATGGGCATGGTGATGGACATCTCCGACCATGTCGTGGTGCTGAATTTCGGCCAGGTCATCGCCAGCGGCACGCCGCTCGAGGTCCAGGGCAACGACGCCGTGATCGCCGCCTATCTCGGCTCGGGCGATGTCGGCGCGATCGCGCGCCGGATCAAGGCGGAGGCGGCGTGATGGACGCACTCTTCCTCGCTGAAGTGACATTGGCCGGCCTCGGCGCCGGCGCACTCTATGCGCTGACCGGCGTCGCCTTCGTGCTGATCTACAAGGCCACGCGCGTGGTGAATTTGGCCATCGGCGAGATCCTGATGCTCGGCGGCTACGCCTTCCTCGGCTTCGCCGCCGGGCTCGGCCTCTCGCCCTGGCTGGCGCTGCCGCTCGCGATCGCGGCCGGCGGCGCGCTCGGCTGGCTGGTCGAACGCGCTTTGATCCGGCCGATGCTGGGCGAGAGCCCGATCTCGGTGTTCATGGTGACGATCGGCCTCGGCTCGATCCTGGCTGGTGTCGTGCAGCTCGGCTGGGGTGCCGACCCCTTGCGCCTGCCCGAATTCATGCCCTCGGCGCCGGTCTTCATCGGCGAGGCCTATCTCGCGCCGAAGGTCGCGATCGGCTTCGTCGCGGCCGCCGTGGTGATCGGGCTCTTCCTCGCTTTGTTCCGCTTCTCGCGCGGCGGCGTCGCGCTGAAGGCGACGGCCGCCGACCAGGGCGCGGCCTATTCGGTCGGCATCGACGTGCCCCGCGTCTTCTCCATCGCCTGGATCCTCGCCTGCGCCACCGCCGCCGGCGCGGGCGTGCTGGTCGGCGCGATCGGTGGGATTTCGCCGACCATGGGCGTGTTCGGACTCTCCGTCCTCGTCGTCGTCATCATCGGCGGGCTCGACTCGATCGCCGGCGCGCTGGTCGGCGGCCTCCTGATCGGGTTGGTCGAGGCGCTTGCCGGCGCCTTCCTCGGCGGCGAATTCAAGCTCGTCGTCACCTTCGCGCTGCTGCTCGTGCTGCTGATGGTCCGTCCCTACGGGCTGTTCGGCACGCATGAGATCGAGAGGCTCTAGCGCCATGCGGATCGGCACGCTCAAAACCAGCTATGCCGCCGACGAGGCGCTGTTCGACAGCTCCGTGCAGCGCGCCCTGCTGGTGCTGCTCGCGCTCGGCGCGATCGCCTTCCCCTTCGTCGCCAGCCCCTACTGGCTCTTCCTCGCCTGCCTCTGCGCGATCAATGTCGCGAGCGCCACCGGGCTCAACCTGCTCACCGGCTATACCGGTCTCGTCAGCCTCGGCCAGGCGGCCTTCATGAGCGTCGGCGCCTATACCGTCGCGGTGCTGGAGATCCGGCTCGGCACACCGTTCTTCATCAACCTTCTGGTCGGCGCTGGCTTCGCGGCGGCGATCGGCGTGCTCGTCGGCATTCCCAGCCTCAAGGTGAAGGGGCTCTATCTCGCCATCGCGACGATCGCGGCCTCGGTCATCCTGCATTTCCTGTTCTCGCACTGGTCACTGACAGGCGAGTCGCGCGGCCTGTCGATGCCGCCGGCGCGGCTGTTTGGCCTCAATCTCGACCAGCCCTTCCTGCTCTACTGGCTGATCCTGCCGGTGACCTGCCTGATGGTGCTCGGCGCGGCCAATTTGCTCCGCACCAGGATCGGACGCGCCTTCATCGCGATCCGCGATCGCGACATCTCGGCCGAGGTGCTCGGCATCCCGCTGCTGCGCTACAAGCTGACCAGCTTTGCGATCTCGTCCTTCTATGCCGGCCTCGCCGGCGGGCTCTGGGCCTATTTCTTCCGCGTCGTGACGCCCGAGAGCTTTCCGCTGGTCAATTCGATCTTCTACCTCGCTGCGATCATCGTCGGCGGCATGGGGACGATCCTCGGCGGCATCCTCGGCGCGGTCTTCATGACGCTGGTGCCCGAGCTTTTGAAGTTCGTCGCGAACTGGGCGACGCCGTTCTACCCCGACGCGCTCGCGGCGCTGGCGCCGGTGCGCACCATCGTCTTCGGCGGGCTGATCGTCGGCTTCCTGATCTTCGAGCCACGCGGCCTCGCCGAGATCTGGCGGCGCCTGCGGCGCTTCTTCCATCTCTGGCCGTTCAGGACCTGAGGACTTCGCAGAAACCGCTGCCGGCAAGAGCAGCCAAACCACGGGAGGATGACATGACCAAGCTCATCGACAGGCGCCAGCTTCTCGCCAGCACTGCAGCGCTGGCCGGCGGATTGGCGCTCGGCGTCAGGCCGCTCGCGGCGCAGGAGGGCGGCGACATCGTGCTCGGCGGCTCGATCCCGCTGACCGGCGTCTTCGCCTTCGCCGGCGTCGGCATTCATGCCGGCATCCAGGACTATCTCAAGATCCTGAACGATGGCGGCGGCATCAAGGGCCGCAAGATCAAGTACGTCGCCGAGGACACCGCCTACAAGGTCGACGCCTCGGTCGCCGCCTTCAACAAGATCACCGGCCAGGACAAGGTCTCGCTCTACTATGGCGACTCCACCGGCTTCTCGAAGACGATCAATCCCGAGCTGGAACGGCGCGGTAGCATGCTCATGGCCGGTGCCTCCTTCGCGACCGAGCTCAACGATCCCAAGAAGTTCCCGCTGCAGTTCATGGCGGGTCCCGACTACACCGAGATGTTCGGCATCCTGCTGCGCTACATCGCCAAGGAGAAGCCGGGCGCCCGCGTCGCCTTTGTCTATTCCGACAGCGAATTCGGCCGCGATCCGATCACGCCGAGCGAGGCCGTCGCCAAGGAGCTGAAGCTCAGCGTGGTCGAGAAGATCGTGACGCCGCCGGGCAGCGTCGACGTCTCGACCGAGGTGCTGAAGCTGCGCCGCGCCAATCCCGACTTCACGATCTTCCACGGCTATGTGCTGGCGCCGATCCCGGAATTCGTCACCCAGGCGAAGCAGATGGGCATGAAGAGCCAGTTCATGGGCACGTTCTGGACCATGGACAACTCGACCGTGCAGCGCATGGGCGATGCCGCCGAGGGCTTCATGGGCGTGATGCCCTACCGCTACTACTACGACAAGGACGGTTCCTCGCCGATGCTGGAGAAAATCCGGCAGATGCGCCCGGAATACCAGTCGACCGGCTATCTGCAGGGCTTCGTCACCGCCATGCTAATGGCGGAGGCGGTGAAGCGCACCCTCGACGCGGGCAAGGAGCTCACCGGCGCCAATCTCAAGGCCGGACTCAACAGCATCAAGGATTTCGACACCGGCGGGCTGTTCGGCGTGCCGATCTCGATCCCCGGCAACTCCGTGCCGGTCGGGCGCATCTACCGCTTCGACGCCAAGGCCAAGCAGATGCAGCCGGCCTCCGACTGGATCAAGCTGTAGTCGCAGCGGCTGGATGAAGGGCTAGAGGTCATGGCCGGTCCCGCGGTGCTCGACGTCAACAATGTCGAGGTGGTCTATAACCGGACCGTGCAGGTGCTGCGCGGGCTGTCGCTGCAAGTGCCGGAGGGCGAGATCGTCGCCCTTCTCGGCTCTAACGGCGCCGGCAAGTCGACGCTGCTGAAGGCGGTGTCGAACCTGCTCTCGCTCGAGGATGGCGACGTCACCGCCGGCGCCATCCGCTTCCGCGGCGACGACATTGCCGCCCTCACCCCGCATGGCCTCGTCCGGCGCGGCCTCTTCCACGTCATGGAGGGGCGGCGGATCTTCGAGGATCTCTCCGTCGAGGAGAACCTCACCGCCGCGACCTTCGCGCTGACCGGACGCAAGCTGCCCGCAGCCGATTTCGACCTGGTCTATAGCTACTTCCCCCGGCTGCACGAGCGCCGGAAAGGGCTCGCCGGCTATCTCTCCGGCGGCGAGCAGCAGATGCTCGCCATCGGGCGCGCCCTGATCGCGCGGCCTTCGCTGATCCTGCTCGACGAGCCCTCGCTCGGCCTGGCGCCCAAGCTGGTCGAAGAAATCTTTGCGATCATCGCCCGCATCAATGCCGAGCAGAAGGTCTCGATGCTGCTGGTCGAGCAGAACGCCGCCGTCGCCTTCGCCGTCGCCAACTACGGCTACATCCTCGAAATGGGCAAGGTCGTGATCGACGGTCCCGTCGAGAAGCTGATGCGCGACCAGGACGTGCGCGAATTCTATCTCGGCCTCGGCGGCGCGGGAGCTGAGCGCAGCTATCGCGACATCAAGCACTACAAGCGCCGCAAGCGCTGGCTTTCGTGAGGGTGGTGGCGATGCGCGAGCTTCCGAACCTCACTTTGCCGCAGATGCTGCGCGAGAATGCGCGGACGATGCCGGAGCGCATCGCGCTCAGGCAGAAGGATTTCGGCATCTGGCTGCCGATCAGCTGGGCCGATTACGACCGGCGCGCTCGCCATTTCGGCCTCGGACTGCGGGCACTTGGATTGGCCCAGGGCGGCCATGTCGGCATCTTATCGGAGAACCGGGCCGAATGGGTCGTCGCCCAGCTCGGCGCCGGCATGGTCAGCGCCGTTGCCATCGGCGTCTATGCGACCAGCCCGGCCAACGAAGTCGCCTATGTGCTGGGGCATGCCGAGGTCGAGATCGTGGTCTGTGAGGACCAGGAGCAGACCGACAAAGTGCTGGAGCGGCTGGAGGAGCTGCCACGACTGAAGCGGATCGTGGTGATCGACCCCAAGGGCCTGCGCGGCTACGCCTCGGAGCTGGTCGTCGCCTTCGCCGAGGTGCTGCGGCTTGGCGCCGAGCATGAGGCAAAGCATCCCGGCTTGGTCGAGGCCTGCCTCGCCGCGCAGACGCCTGCCGATATCGGCCTGATGGTCTACACCTCCGGCTCGACCGGCAAGCCCAAGGGCGCGATGCTGAGCTATCGCAACATGCGCGCCCAGGCGGCTGGTGTCATCGAGCGGCTCGGCTACGACGCCTCGACGACCAACCTGTCCTATCTGCCGCTATGCCATGTCGCCGAGCAGATGCTGAGCACGATGGCGCCGATCTATTCCGGTTCCTGCGTCTCCTTCGGCGAGTCGATCCGCACCGTGCAGGAGGATCTGCGCGAGATCGCGCCGACGCTCTTCCTCGGCGTCCCCCGCATCTGGGAGAAGCTGCACGCCGCGATCCACATCAAGCTGATGGAGGCCGGCGGCTGGCGCCGGGCCCTGTTCGAAGCGGGCCTCGCCGCCTGCGAGCCCTTCGCCACCAAACCCAACTCCGCACGCAGCCTGCGCGAGAAGGCGCTCGCGGGCTTCTATCACCTCGTGATCTTCCGGGCGCTGCAGAACTTCATCGGCCTGCGCAAGGCCAAGATCGCGCTGACCGGTGCCGCGCCGATTCCGCCGCGCATCGTGCAGTTCTTCCGCACGCTCGGCGTGCCGCTGGTCGAGGTCTACGGGCTGACCGAGACCTCGGGCATGTCAGTCGGCCAGCGCCGCGAGCACCTGCTGCCTGCTTCGGTCGGCGAGGCCGTCGCCGGCACCGAGCTCAAGCTCGGCGACCAGGGCGAGCTCCTGCTGCGCGGCGACATCGTCTTCGAGGGCTATTTCCGCAATCCCGAGGCGACTGAAAGTGTGCTGCGCGAAGGCTGGCTCCACACAGGCGACGTCGCCGTGATCGAGGCCGGCCAGGTCAGGATCGTCGATCGCCTCAAGGACATCATGATCACCGCCGGCGGCAAGAACCTCAGCCCCTCGGAAATCGAGAACACGGTGAAGGGTAGCGCCTTCATCAAGGAGTGCATCGTCGTCGCCGACGGCCGCCGCTATCCCTCCGCCCTGATCCAGATCGACGCCGAGACCGTCGGCAAATGGGCCGAGGAGAACCGCATCGCCTTCACCCATTTCCGCAGCCTCGCCGAGCATGAACGCGTGCGCGAGCTGGTCTCGGCCGAGATCGAGCGGGCGAACAGCCAGCTCGCGCCGGTGGCGCAGCTCAAGCGCTTCCACCTCCTCACCAAGGAGCTCGACCATGACGATGACGAGGTGACCGCGACGATGAAGGTGCGCCGCGCCAACATCGCGAAAAAATATGCCGCCGAGATCGAGGCCCTGTACAAGCCCGAGCGGCAGGCCGAACCAGCCTGAAGGAGAGTTTCCATGAGCCGTCATGTCGTCATCACCGCGGGCGTGCGCACCGCGATCGGAACCTTCGGCGGAGCGCTCTCCGGCCATGCGCCGACGCAGCTCGGCGCAGCTTGCGTCGGCGAGGCGCTGCACCGGTCCGACCTGCTGGCCTCCGAGGTCGGCCATGTCGTGTTCGGCAATGTCATCCTGACCGAATCCAAGGACGCCTATCTCGCCCGCATCGCGGCGATCGATGCCGGCATCCCGGTCGAGGTGCCGGCCATGACGCTGAACCGGCTCTGCGGCTCCGGCGTGCAGGCGATCGTCTCGGCCGCGCAGGCGATCATGCTCGGCGACTGCGACACCGCCGTCGCCGGCGGGGCGGAGACGATGAGCCGGGCGCCGCATCTGCTCTCGACCGCCCGCTTCGGCCAACGCATGGGCGACACCGTCGCCTCCGACCATCTGACCGGCATCCTGACCGACCCGTTCGGCAACGGCATCATGGGCATCACCGCCGAGAACGTCGCCGAACGCTACGGCATCGACCGCGAGGCGCAGGACGCCTTCGCCGCCGAGAGCCAGCGCCGGGCCGCCGAGGCGATCAAGGACGGCCGCTTCCGCGAGCAGATCCTGCCGGTCGAGGTCCGCAAGGGCCGCGACATGATCAGCTTCGACACCGACGAGCATCCCAAGCCCGGCACGACGACGGAGACGCTGAAGGGCCTGCGTCCGACCTTCAAGAAGGACGGCACGGTCACGCCCGGCAACGCCTCGGGCATCAATGACGGCGCCGCCGCGATGGTGCTGATGGAGGAAGGCCGCGCCGGCCGCGAGGGCAAGCCCGTGCTGGCCCGCATCGTCGGCTACGCCCATGCCGGCGTCGAGCCCGGCGTAATGGGCATCGGCCCGGTGCCGGCGGTGCAGGCGCTGCTCAAGCGGACCGGCATGTCGCTCGGGGATTTCGACGTGATCGAGTCGAACGAGGCCTTCGCCGCCCAGGCCTGCGCCGTCGCCAAGGAGCTCGGTTTCGATCCGGCCAAGGTCAATCCCAATGGCGGCGCCATTGCGCTCGGCCACCCGGTCGGCGCGACCGGCGCGATCATCACCCTCAAGGCGGCCTATGAGCTCAAGCGCACCGGCGGCCGCTACGGGCTGGTGACGATGTGCATCGGCGGTGGCCAGGGCATCGCGCTTGCGATCGAGCGGGCCTGAGCCGGACATGGCGACAGCCCTCTGGAAGACGCCGGCCGAGCGCGAGCGCGAGCGTGCCTTGAAGCGCGAAGCCGTGCTGCGCGTCGCGGCGCAGGCCTTCGCCGAGCAGGGCTTCCATCGCACCTCGCTCGACGATGTCGCCGAGCGGCTGAACGTCACCAAGCCGACGATCTACCACTATGTCCGCAGCAAGGACGAGATCCTGTTCGAATGCGTGCGCATCGGACTGGAGCGGCTCGATGCCGCCGCCGCCTCGGCCGAGGCCAGGCGCAGCGGCGGCAGCGGGCTCGACCGGCTGATCGTGCTCTGGACCGAATACGCCCATATCGTCACCGAGGATTTCGGGCGCTGTCTGATCCTCGTCGGCGAAGACCCCCTCCCCGCCGAGACGCGCAAGGATCTGCGCGCGCTGAAGGGCAAGATCGACAAGCGCTTCCGCGGACTGATCGAAGCCGGCATCGCCGACGGCTCGATCCGCGCCTGCGACCCCAAGCTCCTCGCCTTCGCCGCGGCCGGCGCGCTGAGCTGGATCGCCCGCTGGCATGATCCAGCCGGCCCGCTCTCTGTCGACCATATCGCCCGCGAGACGATCGGGCTCTTCGTCAACGGCATCGGCGCGGCCGGCCCGGCAGCCTAGACCGGCCGCCGGATCGACCCACGGCTCGGCGACGGCCGATCGATGCCCCGCATCGGCGGCTCCCCGCTTCAGAATACGACAATTCGTATCGCCACCGCGCACCGGCTCGTTCGGCGTGCCGTTGGATATTGACATCCAATCGCGATCCCCTAGCTTCCCAAAACGTTTTGGAGACCGATTTTGAGCTCTCTCAAGGCTCTCGCGCAGCATCTCGGGCTCTCGATCACCACGGTGTCGCGGGCTCTCGACGACTATCCGGATGTCGCGCCGGCGACGCGTGAGCGCGTCCGGCATGCGGCACGCGAAGCCAATTACCGCCCGCACAGCGCCGCCCGCCGCCTGCGCAAGGGCACCGGCGAGACGGTCGCCTTCGTCATGCCGGCGCAGCCCGGGCATTTCCACGAGCCGGTCTTTGCGGAATTGCTGGCGGCGATCGGGGAAAAGCTCGCGGCCGAGCACCACGATCTCATCCTGCTCGCGGCCCGTCCCGGGCTCGAGGAGATGGCGACCTATCGCCGGCTGGTCGAGAGCGGCCGGGCCGATGCCTTCATCATCGCCCGCACGCGCCGCCATGACGAGCGCGTCGCCTATCTCGAGGCGAAGGGCGTCCCCTTCATCTGCCATGGCCGCACCGAGACCAAGCGCCCCTACGCCTTCGTCGACGGCGATGGTGAGGCCGGCTTCAAGGCGCTGACGACGCGTTTGATCGGGCTCGGCCATCGCCGGATCACCCATCTGTCGGCGCCATCCTATCTCACCTTCGCGACGCTGCGTGCCAACGGCTGGCGGCAGGCGATGGCGGAAGGCGGGCTCGACGACGCGGCGCAGCAGCTGCTTGTCGAGGGCGAGCCGACCGAGGCGGATGGCCACCGCCTCGCCGCTGAACTGCTGGCGGGGCCGCAGCCGCCGACGGCGCTGGTCTGCGCCACCGACCGGATGGCCCTCGGCGCCATGCAGGCCGTCGCCGAGGCAGCTCTCGCGATCGGTCCGGACATCGCCGTCACCGGCCACGACAACATCCCCGCCGCCTCCTATGCGCGGCCAGGGCTGACCACCATGGAGCTGCCGCCGGCCGAGGTCGGAGCGCGGCTCGCCGCGATGGTCCTCGCCCGCATGGGCGGAGGCGATCCGCGCGAGCTCTCGACCGTGCTCGACCTGCGGCAAATCCCACGGGGGTCGAGCGGCGAAGCCTGAGTTTCCAAAGCTGGACTGAAGCGGCCGGCAAGGCCGCACGAAAACGACTGCAGAGGGAGGGTGTGATGAAAGCCATTCTTGTGAGCGCCAGCGCGCTCCTGCTCACGGCGAACCTCGCCGCGGCGCAGGACGTCAATTTCCTGTCGACGCAGCTGCGGCCGGTCGAGGAAGCGCAGAAGGTCCGCCAGGTGCTGCTCAAGGGCGTGCCGGGCAAGGTCTCCTATCTGGTCGAGGAGCCGCCGCAATTCGACGTGCGCATGAAGGCGGAGGGCAAGGCCGGCAAGCGCACGATCAGCCTTGCCGGGGCGCTGCACGGCGAATTGCAGCCGCTCGTCACCTCCGGCGACATCGAGCCGATCGACGACGTCGCCGCCAAGCTCGCCGATCGCGGCATCCCGCAGGGGCTGATGGAGCTCGGCAAGCTCGGCACCGGCAAGCAGGTCTATATCCCCTGGATGCAGGCGACCTACATCATGGTCGCACGCAAGGAGGCGCTCGCCTCGCTGCCGGCCGGGGCCGATGTCAACGCGTTGACCTACGACCAGCTCGAAGCCTGGGGCAAAGCGCTGACCGAGAAGACCGGCAAGCGCTTGATCGGCTTTCCAGCCGGGCCGAAGGGGCTGATGCCGCGCTTCTATCAGGGCTATCTCTACCCCTCCTTCACCGGCGGGGTGGTGACGCCATTCCGCTCGGCCGAGGCCGAGGCGATGTGGGGCAAGTTCAAGAGCCTCTGGCAGTACGTCAATCCGAACTCGACCAGCTACGACTTCATGCAGGAACCGCTGATGGCCGGCGAGGTCTGGGTCGCCTTCGACCATGTCGCGCGCGTCAAGGACGCGCTGGTGCAGGAGCCCGACAAATACGTGACCTTCCCGGCACCGGCCGGTCCGAAGGGGCGCGGCTACATGCCGGTCATCGCCGGCCTCGCCATCCCCAAAGGCGCGCCCGACCGGGTGGGAGCCGCTGCGGTGATCGAGCACCTGACCAAGCCCGAAGTGCAGGTGAAGACGGCGGCCGAGGTCGGCTTCTTCCCGGTGGTGAAGGCCGATCTGCCGGCCGATCTCTCGCCGGGCATCAAGCTGATCGCCGAGGGCGTCGCCAAGACGCAAGGCGCGAAGGACGCGCTGCCGGCGCTGCTGCCGATCGGGCTCGGCGACAAGGGCGGCGAGTTCAACAAGGTCTTCTCCGACAGCTTCCAGCGCATCGTGCTGCGCGGCGAGAACCCGCGCGCGGTGCTCGATGCGCAGGCCGCCGTGCTCAAGGGCCTGATGGAGACGACCAAGGCGCCGTGCTGGGCGCCGGACAAGGCGAGCGAAGGCGCCTGCCCGATCAACTGACCCGCTGAACCATTCCGCCACCGGGCGGCCTCCGGCCGCCCACCTTCAACTGCCGCCGGGACCGCCATGAAGCGAGCGCAGTCGCGAGCCATCCCCTATCTGCTGCTGGCGCCGTCGCTGCTCTTCCTGGCAGCGATCTTCCTGCTGCCGCTGGTGCAGACGATCGCGCTGTCCTTCAGCGAAGGCGGGGTGGCTTCGCTCGGCAATTACCGGCGCATGGTCTCCGACCTGAATTTCGGCCCGGCGCTGCGCAACACCTTCCTGCTCGTCCTCGTCGTCGTACCGATCCAGCTCGCGCTCGCGCTCGGCATGAGCATGATGATCGAGAAGATCGGCCGCGGGCGCGATCTCGTGCTCTGGGTCTGGACGATCCCGCTCGGTGTCTCCGATCTCGCCGCCGGCCTGGTCTGGCTCGCGATCCTGCAGGATCGCGGCTATCTCAACAGCGCCCTCCACGGCCTCGGGCTGATCGACGGGCCGACCGCCTGGCTGACCTATGAGACACCCGGCACGCTCTTCCTCGGCGTCGTCCTCGCCGAGATCTGGCGCGCCACCGCGATCGTGCTGGTCATCCTGGTCGCCGGCCTGCAGCTGATCCCCAAGGAATATCGCGAGGCGGCCGAGGTCTTCGGCGCCCGGCCCTGGACGATTTTCCGAAGCATCACCCTGCCGCTGCTCAAGCCCAGCATCCAGACGGCGCTGATCCTGCGCACCGTGCTCGCCTTCGAGGTGTTCGCGGTGGTTTACGCCATCGGCGGCACCAATTTCCCGGTGCTCGTCGGCGAAGCCTACACCTGGCAGAACGCCAACCAGAACACCGGCGTCGCCGCCGCCTATGCGATGCTGATCGTGGTGATCTCGCTCGCCGCGACGGCGATCTATCTGCGGGTACTGCGCGTGCCAGCGGAGCAGCAGCCATGAGCGGGCTGAAGCGCACTGTCTTCTGGACCGGCGTCGTCGCGCTCTGCGCCTGGGTACTGGTGCCGATCTGGCTGATCGCGCTCGGCGCCTTCGGCGGGCGCGCCGGTGTCTTCCGCTGGCCGAAATCGCTCTGGCCGGGCGATGCCTCGCTTACCGCCCTGCAGACCTTCCTCGCCGTCGAAGGCGTCTGGCCGGCGATGATCAACAGCATCATCGCGGCGCTGACCTGCATGGCGCTCTCGATCGGGCTCGGCGCCCCGGCCGGCTATGCGCTGGCGCGCTTCTCCTTCCGCGGCCAGAACGCCTATCGCCTGCTGATCCTGCTAACGCGGGCCTTTCCGCTTGCGATCCTGGCGCTACCGCTGACGGTCGCCTTCATCCGCATCGGGCTCTACGACACCGCCTTCGGCGTTGGCCTCGTCCATACGGCGCTCGCCCTGCCCTTCGCCGCGCTGGTCTCGGCCAGCCTGTTCCAGGCGATCCCGCGCGAGCTGGAAGAGGCCGCCTGGGTCTTCGGCTGCAGCCGCTGGCAGGCCTTCCGCAAGGTCGTGCTGCCCTTGGCGCTGCCGGGCATCGCCGCGGCGGCGATCTTCGCCTTCGTCATCTCCTGGAACGAGGTCTTCGCCGCCTCGGTGCTCTCGGTGAAGAACCGCACCCTCACCGCCTATCTGCTGACGGTGCTGGCGGAATCGCCGCTGCATTTCCGCTTCGCCGGCGGCTTCCTGCTGATCCTGCCCTCGCTCGCCTTCATCTTCGCGGTCCGGAAATACCTGTTCGCGATGTGGGGCATCGCCAACCGCTGACGGGAACGACATGGCCGAGATCACCATCGACGGCATCGCCAAATCCTTCGGCGCGACGCGGGCGCTGGAGCAGATCGACCTGTCCGTCGCCGATGGCGAGTTCGTCGCCCTGCTCGGCCCCTCCGGCTGCGGCAAGACCACACTGCTGCGGATCATCGCCGGGCTGGAAAGCGCCACGAGCGGGTGCATCGTCATCGGCGGACGCGACCTGACGGAGGTGCCGACGCGCCGGCGCGGCCTCGCCATGGTGTTCCAGAACTATGCCGTCTTCCCGCATATGACCGTCTACGAGAATGTCGGCTTCGGCCTGCGCATGCAGGGCGCCGACGAGACGCGGATCAAGGCGCAGGTCGGCAAGGCGGCCGAGCTCCTGCACATCACGCCCTATCTCGACCGCTATCCGGCCAAGCTCTCGGGCGGGCAGCGCCAGCGCGTCGCGGTCGCCCGGGCGCTCGCGGTCGAGCCGCCGGTGCTGCTGATGGATGAGCCGCTCTCCAATCTCGACGCGCTGCTGCGGCTCGAAATGCGCGCCGAGCTCAAGGCGGTGCTGCGCGAGGCCAGGACCACGACGATCTACGTCACCCATGACCAGACCGAGGCGATGGGCCTCGCCGATAGGATCGCGGTGATGCATGGCGGGCGCATCGAGCAGATCGACCGGCCGACCGAGGTCTATGAGCGCCCGGCGACGACCTTCGTCGGCGGCTTCGTCGGCAGCCCGCCGATGAACTTCCTGCCGGTGTCGGTCGCGAATTCACGGCTGGACCTCGCCGGCGCCAGCCTGCCGGCGCCGAAGGCTTCCGGCGAGCTGCTGATGGGCATCAGGGCCGAGGACCTGACGCCGGTCGCCGCCGGCGAGGGCCTGCCCTTCGACATCGCGGTGGTCGAGCCGCTCGGCGCGCACGACCTCGTCACCGGCCGCAGCGGCGCGACGCTGCTGCGCGTCGCAGCTCCTGCCGGCAGCGGCCACAAGCCGGGCACCCGCATCGGCCTCAAGCCCGACCCGAAACGACTGGTCTGGATGGACCCGGCCTCCGGCCGGGCACTTCCGACACAATGATGGACAAGGACATGACGACGATCGACATCGAGGCGGCCCGCGCCATCCTGCGCGCCAATGACCGCGGCGGCTACACGGTTCCGACCGACCGGCTCTACCCGTTCCAATGGAACTGGGACTCGGCCTTCGTAGCGATGGGCTGGGCGACCTTCGACGAGGAGCGCGCCTGGCGCGAGCTGGAGCGGCTGGTCGAGGGCCAATGGGACGACGGCATGGTGCCGCATATCGTCTTCCACGCCCCGAGCGACGACTATTTCCCCGGACCGGACGTCTGGCGCACCCGCCACGCCATCCCGACCTCGGGCATCACCCAGCCACCGGTCTTCGCCACGGCGCTGCGCCGCGTCTTCGAGATCGCGCGGGGCGCGGATGCCAAGGCGCGCGCCGCCCGGCTCTATCGCTGCGCCCTCGCCTCGCATGACTGGTGGGAGAAGGCCCGCGATCCCGAAGAAACCGGGCTTGTCGCCATCCTGCACCCCTGGGAATCCGGCATGGACAACAGCCCGGCCTGGGACGAGGCGATGGCGCGCCTGACGCTTCAGCCGACGACGCCGATCCGGCGCCGCGACACCTCCCATATCGGCGCCGAGATGCGCCCGCGCGACGAGGATTATCGCCGCTTCATCGCGCTGGTCGATCTCTATGCCGGGCTCGGCTGGGAGCCGGCGGCGATGTGGCGGGCCTCGCCCTTCAAGCTCGTCGATGTCGCGACCAATGCGATCCTGCACAAGGCGGAAGAGGACCTGCTGGCGCTGGCCGCGCAGTTCGGCACCGATACGGAGCGCAGCCGGATCGAGGCGCGGATGGCGCGCCGAGCCGCGGCCTTCGCCGGGCTCTGGAACGAGGACCGGCGGATCTACCAGGCGCGCGATCTTTGCACGGGCAGCACGGTCGCGGCCTCGACCTCGGCCGGTCTGCTGCCGCTGTTCGCCGGCATCCCGTCCGCCGGCCAGGCGACCGCTCTCGCCGAGGAGCTGGAAAGCTGGCTCGCCAAGGCGCCCTACCCGGTGCCGAGCACCTCGCCGCTCGATCCCCGCTTCGAACCGAAGCGATACTGGCGCGGCCCGGTCTGGGCCGTGGTGAACTTCATGATCGCCGAGGGTTTCGAGCGCTATGGGCAGGCGGCGCTCGCCGGCCGGATTCACCTGGCGACGCAGACCCTGATGCGGGACGGCGGCATCGCCGAATATTTCGACCCGACCTCCGGCGAGGGACTGGGCGGCGGCCATTTCTCCTGGACCGCGGCGATCGGCCTGATGATCACGGACCGGCGTCCTCGGGGACAGCGCGAGCAACGGACATAAGGACAGTTCGGCCCACAGGCTGACTCTCCACGAGCGGGTGAGGCAATAGCCGGCTAAGGCTGATCCGCCAAGTCCCGGCGCTGGCTCGCGCTGCAGCGATGACCGTCGCAGACGACGTCGAGGACCTTGTGCGAGGTGCCCAGGCAGTTGACGCGATAGACGACGAGGGAGGCCTGTTTCAGCACGGTCTCGACCCGTGGCTTGACGCAAGCGTGCTCGAGCAGGGTGCGCTGCAGGTCGCCATCGGAGGCGAATTCGGCGGAGAGGCCGCCCAGGAGGATCAACGCCGGGGCGGTGCCCCGGCGGAGGGGTGCGAGCCAGCACGGCGCGCACCCATTGCAGGTGGTCACTTCGCCTTCTGGAGCTTGGTGACGGTGATCTGGCCGTTGACCCTGTCGGCGTCGAACTTGATCTTGTCGCCGGCTTTCAGCCCTTTCAGCATGGCGGGATCGCCGGCGCGGAACACCATGGTCATGGCGTCCATATCGAGGTTCTTGATCGCGCCGTGATTGATGGTGAGCTTGCCCTGCGGTTCGTCGACCTTGGTGACGGTGCCGCTGACCGACTGCGCCGCGGCCGGCAAGGCGAGGAGAAGAAGGGCGAGGGTCGCTGTCGTCCTGAGCATGGGATGCTCCTTTCTCTGAGAGTCACTTGACGATGATCTTGCCGGTCATGCCCGCCTCGCGGTGACCTGGGATCAGGCAGGAAAAGTCGAACTCGCCCGCCTTGGTGAAGGCCCAGACGATCTCGCCGGTCTTCTTCGGCTGAAGGCGCTTGGCGTTCGGATCGTCATGCTCCATGTCGGGATTCTTCTGCATCTCGACGGCGTGCTTGAGGTTCTCCTCCAGCGTCGCCAGGACGAGCTCATGGTCGAGCTCGCCATTGTTGCGGAGCTGGAAGCGGATCTGCTCGCCGCGGCGCACCTCGATCCGGTCGGGGATGAAGGCCATCTTGCCGTCGCGCTCGGACATCGCCACCGTGACGATGCGCGCCGGCTTCTTGGGATCGCCCGGCTTGCCATAGGCGGTCTCGTCGCCATGACCGTGGCCGGCTGCGCCGGGTCCCGCCAGGGCGGAGCCGGCGGAGAAGATAACTGCGATTGCGGCGAGCTTGAATGCTGTCGTCATGAGGCTCTCCTGATCGAGGGTCAGTGGTTGGAGTGCGAATTCTTGGCCGCAGGCCGTGGCTTGCCGTCGGGTCCGAGGCTCGGCTTGCGCGGGTCCTTGACCCGCCATTCGCTCGCCTCGATGCCGCTGTCCGGCGAAGCCCCTCGGGGCGCCTCGGCGAGCTTCTGGCCCTTGTATTCGAAGGCGACGGTGCCTTCCGGATGCTTGAACCAGCCGGGGTCCTTGTAGTCGGTCTTCGCCAGCCCCTCGCGGACCTTCACCACCGAAAACATGCCGCCCATCTCGACCGGGCCGAACTGGGCGAAGCCCGTCATCATCGGCAAGGTGTTCTCCGGCAGCGGCATCTCCATCGAGCCCATCTCGCCCATGCCGTTCGAGCCCATCGGCATGTAGCCCGGCGCGATCCTGGCGATGCGCTTGGCGAGGTCCTTCTTGCCGACGCCGATATAGGTCTTCACCGAATGGCCCATGGCATTCATCGTATGGTGCGACTTGTGGCAATGGATCGCCCAGTCGCCCGGCTCGTCGGCGACGAAATCGAAGGCGCGCATCTGGCCGACCGCGCAATCGATCGAGACCTCGTCCCAGGCCGCCGCCGGATCGACCCAGCCGCCATCCGTGCAGGAGACCTTGAACTCGTAGCCGTGCATGTGGATCGGGTGGTTGGTCATGGTCAGGTTGCCGAAACGGATCCGGACCTTGTCGTTCTTGGCCACGACGAGCGGATCGATGCCGGGGAACACCCGGCTGTTCCAGCACCAGAGGTTGAAGTCGAGCATGGTGTTGACCTTCGGCACATAGGAGCCGGCCTCGATGTCGAAGGCATTGAGCAGGAAGACGAAGTCGCGGTCGACGCGGCGGAAGGCCGGGTCCTTCGGATGGACGACGAAGAAGCCCATCATGCCCATCGCCATCTGGACCATCTCATCGGAATGCGGGTGGTACATGTAGGTGCCCGAGCGCCGGAGCTGGAACTCGTAGACGAAGGTCTTGCCGGGCGGGATGTGCGGCTGCGTCAGGCCGCCGACTCCGTCCATGCCGTTAGGCAGGCGCTGGCCGTGCCAGTGCACCGCGGTGTTCTCCGGCAGCTTGTTGGTGACGTAGATGCGGACCTTGTCGCCCTCGACCGCCTCGATGGTCGGCCCCGGCGACTGGCCGTTGTAACCCCAGAGATAGGCCTTCATACCGGGCGCGAGCTCGCGCACCACCGGCTCGGCGACGAGATGGAACTCCTTCCAGTCGCCGTTCATCCGCCAGGGCAACGACCAGCCGTTCAGGGTCGCGACCGGCTGGTAATCCGGCCCTGTCGTCGGCACCAACGGCGCCTGCGTCACCGCCTCGGCCATGGTCGGGGCCTCCGGCACGGCGGCAAAAGCCGTGCGCCCGGAGACGGCGCTCGCTCCGGCCAGAACGAGGCCGGACGAACCGATGAAGCCTCTGCGCGATAGCGTGGTCATTGATATGCTCCCTCCGCCCGCTCAGTGCCCGCCGCCACCGGCGTCGCCGCCGCCCGCGGCCGCGACGGTGGCCGAGCCGCCGCCTCCGCTGCCGCCGCCGATCAGGGCGTGCTTGAAGTCGGTATGGGCGATCCAGAAATCGCGCCGGGCATTGATCGCCGCGACATTGGAGAGGATACGGCTGCGGGCATCGGTTATGAGCTGGGTCACGTCGGTCAGCATGCCGTTATAGTGCAGCAGCGCTTCGTCCTGGATGATCTTGCGCAGTGGCAGGACGTTGGTCTGGTACTGCCGGGTGATGTCGTAATTGGCGCGATAGGCGGTGTAGGCCTCGCGTGCCTCGGAGCGGGCATTGACCGCCTTCTCCGCCAGCCTGTTGGCGGCCTGCATATAGGTCTGCTCGGCGAGCGCGACCTTGGACTGGCCGAAATCATAGATCGGGATGTCGATCTCCAGCTCCAGCGTCTTGCTGCGGCTGGCCTCGCGCTCGACATGGCCATCCGCGCCGATGCTGCGGCCGCGGTCATAGGTGCGGCGCCCGAGCAGGTCGATGTCGTTGACGAAGCGCGTCGCATTGGCGAGGCCGAGCGACTTGGCCAGCGTGTCGAGCTCGCTGCGCGCGATCTGGATATCGACGCGCTTGCGCAGAGCCTCGGCCTCGATCGCCTTGACCGACTGCAGCCGCGGCAATGGTGGCAGGGTGTCCGGCAGCTTGAACTTGAGCTCGTCGCCCCAGAGCCCGAGCTGGCGCACAAGCCGCTCGCGCTCCTGGCGCTGAAGCTGGCGTGCCTGGGCGAGCTGCACGGTCAGTTCGGCCTCGAAGGCGAATTCGCGGGCCTGGTCGATCTTGTTGACGCCGCCGGATTCACCGAGCCGCTTGAACAGCTCGGAGGCTGCGTCGGCGGAGCCCTTGGCCTCCTGGTAGAAGCCGACCTGCGCATTGGCGGCGAGCGCGCGGTAATATTGGCGGCGGGCGTCGGCGGCGAGCCGCAGCACCGCCTCGACCGCGCGCAACTGCGCCGTCCTGAAGCGATCGCCGGCGATTTCGGCCCTGGCCGGCAAGGTGATGAGCGCGAGCAGGCTGCCGACGATCTGGCGCTCGACCTCGACCTCGAAGCGGCCGGAGAGCTTGGAGATGCCGAAGCGCGGATTGGGCGGCAGGCTGGCGGCGACCATCTGCGCCTCGGCGATGCCGAGTTCGTTGAAGGCAGCCTGCAGGCCGCGATTGTTGAGCAGCGCGACCTGGACGGCGCTGTCCGCCGTCAGCGGCTTGCGCAGCAGCTGGTCGACCCGCGCCTTCGCTGTGAGCGCTATCCTGTCGTCGCCGATCTTGACCACATCCTTGCCGATCTCGGCGTAGGCGGCCGCCTGGATCGGCGCCATGCCACCATCGGGAGAGAAGCCGGCGCAACCGCCGAGCAGCGCCGCCGTGCCGGCGAGCAGGCCCCAACGCAGCAAGCGGCGGGCATTCGGCACAGTTGGAGCGGGCAAGGCTGACCTTTCAATCGAGGGAGCGGGCAAGGCGGTCGGAGCGGCGGCCGGCATCATGATTTCGGCCCGACCTTTTGGTTGAGCTCGCGCCAATCCTTCGGCGCGGTCGGGCGGAAGCTGGCAGCGCCGGCCGTGACGCTGCGATAACCGACGGCGGGAACACGGGCGTTCGGATCGGCCGGCCGCGCCAGATGGTCTGGGACCGTGGCGGCGCAGGCGCCGAGCGCCAAACCGACTGCCATCAGCAACGGCACCTTCACCAACGTCACGATTCGGCATCCCCTGTTTCGATGCGCCAGGGGTAGCAGCGGCCTTCCGTGGGCGTCCGTTACAAATTGTTTCAAAGCGACGCGGGCAGCCGGGCCGCGAGCACGCTATTGTGCCGGCGATGCGATGACAGGAGCCCGCTCGCGGGAACACGGACATTCCGACCGAAGCACAGCCAGAAATGAATCCGGCTCCTGCCGCGACGACCGCCGACGACCACGGCCATATCCTGGTGGTGGACGACGATCCGCAGATCAGGCTGCTGGTCGCGCGCTTCCTGCAGCGGCACGGCTATCAGGTCACCGGCGCACCGGACGGGCGCGCGATGCTGGAGGCGCTGGCACACAGCGCCATCGACCTGATCGTCCTCGACCTGATGCTGCCCGGCCGCTCCGGCGTCGAGCTCTGCCGCGAGGTGCGCGCGACCTCGCAGGTGCCGATCGTGATGCTCACGGCTCGGACCGAGGAGAGCGAGCGCATCAGCGGCCTCGAAGGCGGGGCCGACGACTACGTCACCAAGCCGTTCAGCCCGCGCGAATTGCTGGCCCGGATCCGGGCGCTGCTGCGCCGGGCACGGGCGACAGGCGGCACGCACGCCACGCAGGCGAGCGCGATCGTGAGCTTCGACGGCTGGCGCATGGATCTGCGGCGGCGCGAGCTGCAATCGCCGGCGGGGACGCTGATCGACCTGTCGACCGGCGAGTTCGACCTGCTCGTCGCCTTCGTCGAGCACGCCAACCGGGTGCTGTCGCGCGAGGCGCTGATGCAGTTCGCCAAGGCGCGGATGAGCGACGATCCCTTCGACCGCACCATCGACGTCCAGATCAGCCGCCTGCGCCGCAAGCTCGAAGCCGACGCCCATGGCGGCCAATTGATCAAGACGGTCCGCGGCGCCGGCTACCTGTTCGCCTCGCAGGTCGACCACCAGCAGGGGCAGCGCGCTTGACGAGCCTCGCCAAGCGGCTCTGGCCCGACACGGTCGCCAGCCGCGCCATCCTGATCCTCGTCGCGGCGCTGCTCGCCTTCCACCTGCTCGGCTACTGGGCCTATCGCGTCGGCGTCGAGAACCTCACGACGGCGGGACAGGATCGCGGCCTCGCCGAGCGCATCGTCTCGATCAAGCGGGCGATCGCGAGCCTGCCACAGGCTCCGGAGCGCGACCGCGTCGCGCATGATCTGTCGAGCGCCAGCCTGGAGGTGCACTGGAGCAAGGTCAGCCTGGTCCTCGGCACCGCACCGATGACCGAGCGGACCCGGGCGATGGAGGCACGGCTCAAGGAACTCGCGCCGGAACTGGCGGCGGAATCCTTCCGGGTCGGTTTCGCCGATGACGGTGCCCTCGGCGCCGGCGAGGCCAATGCCTACAAGCATATGATGCTGGTCTCGGTCCGGCTCGACGACGGCTCCTGGGTGAACTTCTCTTCCTCTGCGCTTGGCGCGTCGCAGCATCTCGATTGGGGCCTGACCGCGATCATGATCTGCTTCGCCGTCGCCATCGTCGTCGTCGCGCTCCTGTTGCTGAGCTGGGCGACGCGGCCCTTGCGCGACCTCGCCCTGGCGGCCGAACGCTTCAGCCTCGACCAGGTCCCTCAGCCCCTTCCCGAGAGCGGCCCGGTCGAGGTGCGCCGCGCCGCGCGCGCCTTCAACACGATGCGCGAGCGTATCCGCAACCTCGTCACCGAGCGGATGCAGGCGATGGCGGCGGTCTCGCACGACCTGCGCACGCCGATCACGCGCCTGCGGCTCCGCTCCGAATTCCTGGAGGATGATGCGACACGCACCCTGATCGACGCCGATCTCGGAGAGATGGAGGCAATGATCGACTCGACTCTCGACTATCTGCGTGGCGGCACCTCGAGCGAACCGCTGCGCGCGGTCGATCTCGCCTCGGTGATCGAGACGATCGTCGACGAGCATGTCGACCAGGGGCACCACGTCTCACTGGTCGGACTCAAGTCCGCCCCGGTGCAGGGCCGGGTCCTCTCCCTGAAGCGCGCGGCCTCCAACATCATCGGTAACGCGGTCAAGTACGGTCAGACCGCGCAGGTCACCATCACCGAGGCCGGCGACAGCTTCGCCGTCTTGGTCGAGGACGAAGGACCAGGCATTGCCGAGGCCGATCGCGAGCGGGTGTTCCATCCGTTCGTGCGGCTGGAGGAATCGCGCGGCCGCCAGACCGGCGGCTCGGGGCTCGGCCTCACCATCGCGCTCGCCATCACCCGCTCGCATGACGGCTCGATCGCGCTGGAGAACCGGGCCGAGGGCGGGCTGCGCGTCACGCTCTCGCTGCCGAAGCTGGAGCGCTCATAGCCGCATGCCACCGTCCACGGCGATCTCGGCACCGTTGATATAGGCGCCTTCGGGCGAACAGAGCAGCAAAGCCGTACCAGCGCAGTCTTCGGCGCGGCCGAGCCGGCCGAGCGGAATGCGCACGAGCACCTGCTCTTCCCGTCCGGGCTGGGCCAGGACGGCGCGGTTGCGGTCGGTCAGGATCGCGCCGGGCTGGATGATGTTGCAGGTGACATCAGGTGCGCGCAGGGTCCGCGCCAGATTGAGAATCATGTTGGTCTGCGCGGCTTTGGTGGCCGCGTAATAGAAATGCGTCGGATTGGGGCGCGTCTCCTGTACGCTGCCGATCGCGATGACCCGGCCGAAGCCGCGCGTCAGCATGCCGGGCAGGAAAGCCTGCAGCAGCCTCACTGTGGCATGAAGATTGATCTCGGTTTGCGCAGCCATCGCGGTTTCCGAGACCGCATCCCAGGTCTCCAGGATTTCGACGGAGGCGCAGAGCACGAGGATGTCGGGCTCGGTGCTGTTCTCCGTCAGCTCCGCCGCCATGGCTGAAGGGGCCTCGGCTGCGGCGAGATCGACGATCAAAGGCGAGGCCGCGAGGTCTCTCGCTAGCAGATCGGCCGCCGCCGCGTGGGCGGCGGCTGCGTCCCGGTCATGGATGATCGCATGCACGCCGGCCTCGGCGAGGCGCGTCGCGATTGCAAGCCCGATCCCGCGCGCCGCACCGGTGACGAGCGCGGTCCTTCCCGCCAGAACGCCCGCCATCAGCCGAGCAGCGGCTTCACGCGTGCGACGGCATCGTCCATCGCCTGCTGCGGCGGCTTGCGGCCAAGCACGGCCGCCTGCGTTTCCTCGACGAAGATGTCATGGGCGCGGGCCTGCTCGTCGAAGGCGGGCAAATGGATACGCGAGGCCTTCAGCGCCGCGGCCTCGTCGGCGGCATAGGGCATAGCCGCCTTGAGCTTCTCGTCGGCATAGGTCGAGATGCGGGTCGGCCCGTTGCCATTGAGCGCCATCGCCGTGGTGCCGGCCTTCGACGACAAGGCGCGGATCAGCTCCCAGCTCAGCGGCTTCTGCTTCGCGTTCTTCGGGATCATCAGCGACCAGAATTCGACCGTCGGCGCGAAGGCGACCTTGCCGGCGAGGTCGGCCGCCATCGGCGGCAGCAGCGACTTGAAGCGTCCGCCATATTTGCCCTTGGCCGGGTCGTTGTAGGAAACCAGCCGCGCGAACGGGTTGATCGTCATCGCCGCCCTGCCCTGCTGCATCCAGGTAGTGATCTCCTCATTGTTCACCGTGGCGAAGTTCCGCGGCAGCACGCCCGTCTTGTAGAGATCGGCGAGGATCGTCAGCGCCTTCACCATCGCCGGTTCATTGGCGGTGAGCTTGCCGTCGGCGGTCATGTAGTCGCCGCCGAGGCAGCGCGAGACCGTCAGGAAATTCGAGGCAAAAACCGCGGTGAAGGCAAGGCCATGGACCTGCGTGCCGTCCTCGCGCTTGAAGGTGAGCTTGCGGGCGGTCTCGACCAGTTCCTCGAAGCTCGTCGGCAGCTTGGAGATGCCGCGTTCCTCCAGCAGCGCCTCATTGTAGATCAGCGCGTTGGTGGCGTGGCGGACCGGGATGCCGTGCAGGGCGCCGTCGACCTTGAGCGGGCCGATCAACCCCGGCGCGAAATCGTCGAAGGCCTCGATCGGCGCATCCTTCAGCAGCGCATCGAGCGGCTCGAACAGCTTGAGATTGCGCGGCACGGCGCGGCCATTGACGAGATAGGCGACGTCGATTGAGGTCTCGGCCAGCGAGGCCTCGCGCAGCAGGCGCTCATGCACGGCGTTGACGTCGCCGAAGGTGACCCAGTTCAGGTTCGCCCCGCTCGCCTTGCGGAAGGCTTCGGTCGCATCGCCGCCCGGCCCGGTCGTGGCGGCGGTCTGGTGGACGCGGTGGCCGAGCACGGTCAGCGTCTTCGCCTGAGCTAACACGCGGCCGGGCACGGCGGACGCGGCCACAGCCGCGCCGGCGAGGGCGCCGAAGCGGCGGCGCGAGATCGGAAAGGTCATGGCATCTCCTCCGGGCCTGTTCCGCCTGCGGTCACGCCGGCAGCAGCGGCTGCACGCGCTTGACCAGCGAGGCCATCGCCTCCTCCGGCGTCTTCATGCCGAGCACCGCGGCCTCGGCTTCCTCCTTGAAGAGGTCTCCAGCTCGGGCCGCTTCGTCGAAGGCCGGCAGCGGCACGCGCGCCACCTTCAGCACTTTGAGCTCCTCGGCCGCATAAGGCACGGTTCCGGAAAAACTCTGGTCGGCATAGGTCGAGGCGCGCACCGGGCCATTGCCGTTGAGCGCGGCCTTCAGCGTCGCCTCCTTCGAGGCCATCGCCTTGATGAAGCTCCAGGCGAGGTCCTTGCGCCTGGCGTTCTTCGGGATGACCATGCCCCAGAACTCGACCTTGGCCGGGGCGGCGTCGTATTTCCCAGCGAGCGTCTTCGAGGCCGGCACGGCGATCGTCTTGATCTTGCCGGAGAATTTCGACTTCTGCGGATCGTTGTAGATGCGGTTGCGGCCCATGCTCTGCAGGCTCATCGCCGCCCTTCCCTGCTGCATCCAGACATTGACGTCCTCGGGCGAGAGCGTGGCGAAATTGCGCGGGAAGGCATTAGCCTGGAAGAGCGCGCGCAAGGTCCTGATCGCATTCAGCATCGGCGGCTGGTCGGCGGCGCATTTGAAGTCGGGCGTGATGAACTCGCCATCCCAGGCGCGGGCGAGGTCGATCACATTGGGATAGGTCACGCCCGGCGTGCACAGGCCGACGACCTGCGTGCCATCGGAGCGACGATAGCTGCAGGCCCTGGCGATCTCGATCATCTCCTCGATCGTCGCCGGCGGCTTGGAGAAGCCTTTCTCGGCCAGGATCTCCTCATTGTAGTGCAGGCCGGACGAGGCATGGCGGAACGGGACGGCGAGCTGCTTGCCGCCGACATTCATGCCCTGCATCAGCCCCGGGAAGATGTCGGCGAGGTCCTCGACCGGATCCTTCTTCAGGTAGTCGTCGAGCGGCTCGAACAGGCTGGCGGCGCGCGGCACCACCTGCGTGTTGACGACGAAGCCGACATCGACCGAGGTCTCGCCGAGGCTGGCCTCGCGGAAGAGCCGCTCCTGCAGCGGGCCGGTGTCGAAGGTCGTCCACTGGACGCTGACGCCGTTCTTCGCGGCCCAGTCCTTGGTGATGTCGCCGCCCTGCGCGCCGGTCGCGACCGTCTGCATGACGCGATGGGTGAAGATGTTGAACGGTCCGCCCTGCTGCGCGCGGGCGCCTCCGGCGCCAAGCGCCGTGAAACTCAGCCCGAGAATGCCGGCGCCGAACTGCCTACGGCTCAGTCCCGTCTCCGTGCTCATGCCTGTCCTCCCGATGGTTCGCGAGTTCCGCGATGGCGGCTTCAGCCGCTTCGAAATGCTTGTTCATGGCAGCGAAAGCCGCGGCCGGATCGCCGGCGCGGATCGCCTCGACGACGCGGACATGCCGCTCGAAGGTACGGCGCCAGTCGTCTTTGGTGCGCTTCCCGCGCGAATTGAAGATCTCCATGACCTCGCGGATCACTGGGCGCAGGCCTCTGATCTGGAAGTCGAGCAGGCGGTTGCCGGAGGAGGCCGCGATGGCCTCGTGGAAATCGAGATCGGCCTCGATCCAGCGCGGCACATGGCCGAGCGCGTCTTCCATGCGGGCGAGGATCAGATCGAGCTTCTCGATATCCTCTTTCGAGCGGCGGGCGGCGCTATGGGCGGCGATCGGCGGCTCGAGGATGCGGCGCAGTTCCACCGCCTCGGCCAGGCCGTTCGGGCGGCCACGCACCGCGAAACGGTAGAAGCGGTCGAGCGGAGCGGCATCGAGCGCCTGAATTCGGGTCGGCTTGCCCTGCTGGATATGGACGACGCCCATCGCCGCGAGCTGACGGATCGCCTCGCGGGCGATCGGCTTGCTGACGCCGAAGGAGGCGGCGATGCGCGCCTCCGACGGCAAGGCGTCGCCCGGCTTCAGCCTGCCATCCTGGATCGCCTGGGTGATGCGCTGGATCACGGCATCGCCCAGCCGCATCGGCACGACATCGCCGCCGGCGAATGGGTCGGCCCCGTCAAGCAGGGATGAAGCGGCATCGCTCATCGATCACCTCCGTTCGGAGATCATTGACAGATGCTGCTCAGCTTGGCAACTGTTCAACCTATCAGATAGGTTAGGCACTCGGGAGGACGCCGCTTCATGTCGGCCAACCGCATCTCGAAGATCACCGCGCATCCGCTGCGGGCGACGCTGCCCAAGGTCCAGCGGACCTCGCAGGGCGATTATCCGGCGATCGAGATCGTCGTGGTCGAGATCGAGACAGAGGACGGCACCGTCGGTTTCGGCGAGGGGCTCTGCCGCCGCGGCGCCGCCGGCTATGCCCGCTTCATCGAGGAGGCTTTGGTGCCGCGCCTGATCGGGCGCGATGCCGCCGACCGGCGAGCTCTGTGGAAAGCCATGCGCGCCGCGCTCTCGGGTCGCCCAGGCGGCCAAATCGTCGAGGCGATCGCGGCGGTCGACATCGCGCTCTGGGACATCGCCGGCAAGCAGGCGGGCCAGCCGATCCACCAGCTGCTCGGCGGCATGGGACGCAGCGAAGTCGCGGCCTATGCCTCCTCGATCAACTGGCTCGACGATGCGACAGTCGAGGCCGAGGTCGCCGCCGTGCTCAAGGCCGGCTTCCGCGAGATCAAGGTCAAGCTCGGTCATCCGCTGCGGGATGCGATCGCCCGCGCCAAGCTCGTCCGCAGGCTCGCCGGCGACGACATCGCCCTCTATGTCGATGCGAACTGGGCCTATGACGTCGACGACGCAATGATCGTCGGGCGGGCGCTGGCCGATCTCGGCTATCGCTTCTTCGAGGAGCCGATCGCGCCGCAGGATCGCGACGGCTATCGTCGCCTCGCCCAGCATCTGCCGATCAGGCTCGCAGCCGGCGAGAGCGACTTCGTCGCTTCGGACGCGCTGGTCTCGCTGCAGGATCGCTCGCTCGGGCTGATCCAGCCTGATGTGACGCGCTCGGGCGGGATCAGCGAGACCTGGCGCATCTGCGAGCTCGCCGCCGCTTTCAACACACCTTATGCCCCTCATGTCGGCTGGTCGGGCGCGATCTGCGTCGCCGCCAGCCTGCAGCTCGCCGCGGCAGCCGAGACCTTCCGCACCTTCGAGTGCATGGTCTACCAGAACCCGCTGCGCGACGCCTTCACCCATCCGATCGTCGGCGAGGGCTCACAACTCGTCGAGGGCAAGCTTTCTGTGCCGCAGGGGCCGGGGCTCGGCATCGAGATCGACCGCGACGCGCTGGCGCGCTTCAGGATCGCCTGATGAGCGCCCGCACACCCCTCTCCGCCATCGCGCTGGTCTCGCCGGTCCAGCTGATGATCGGCGGCATCATCTTCCTGCCCGCGATCTACGTCTTCTGGCTCAGCCTGAACCAGTCCTCCTTCGGGCAGGCGGCAAGCTTCGTCGGCTTCGCCAACTATGCCAAGGTGCTGGGCGATCCCTATTTCTGGAAGGCGCTCCTCAACACGGTGATCGTCGTCGCCGTGGTCGTGCATGTCGAGCTGCTGCTCGGGCTCGGCATGGCGCTGTTCTTCGCCTCGGGCGTACCGTTCCGGCCGCTGCTGCTGGCGATCGTGCTCGCGCCCTATGCCGTCAGCGAGGTCTCGGCGGTGGTGATGTGGCGCTTCCTGTTCGAGCCGGACGTCGGGATGATGAGCCGGCTGCTGATGCCGCTCGGCCTGCCGCCGATCGAATGGGCGGTGAACCCGAGCCATGGCCTCGCCATGGTCAGCCTGCTCTCGATCTGGCTGCACCTGCCCTTCAGCTTCATCATCCTCTATGCGGCGAGACTCTCGATACCCAGCGATCTCTACGAGGCTGCTGCGATCGACGGCGCCTCGCCCTGGACCTCGTTCCGACGGGTGACGCTGCCGCTGCTGATGCCGGCGCTGCTGATCGCCGCGCTGTTCCGCTACATCTTCGCCTTCCGCCTGTTCTCCGAGGTCTGGCTGATGACCGGCGGCGGCCCGGCGCGCTCGACCGAGGTGATGGCGGTCTATCTCTATCTCGAGGCCTTCCGCTACAACGCCTTCGGCCCGGCCGCCGCCACCGGCTGGCTCCTCGTGCTCGCCTCGCTCCTGCTCGCGCTGTTTTATCTGCGCCGGCTCTACAAGGAGATGTTCGCGCGTGCCTAAACTTCTGCGCCATCTCCTCAAGCTCGTCGGCGTCCTCGCAATCGTCGCCTGGTCGCTGGTGCCGATCGGCCTGATTGCCATGTCGTCCTTCAAGGCCGACCGCGATATCTTCTCGACCTCCGGCACCTTCGCCTTCGCGCCGACGCTGGCCAACTACCAGGCGCTCTGGAGCCGCTGGGGCGATTTCTTCTTCGGCCTGTGGAACAGCTTCCTCGTCACGGTCGGCGCGACCGCGCTCGCGGTCGGCGTCTCGCTGCTCGCCGGCTTCGCCTATTCGCGCTTCGCCTCCAGGGGGCTGCAGGCCTCGGCCTTCTTCCTGATCTTCATCCGCCTGATCCCGCCGATCGTGATCACGCTGCCGCTCTTTCCGGTGGTGAACTGGCTCGGGCTCAACGACACCCATTTCGTGCTGATCGTGCTCTACGCCACCTTCTTCGTCTCGCTCGGGACGGTGGTGATGCGCACCTTCATCGACCAGATCCCGCGCGAGCTCGACGAGGCCGCGATGATGGATGGCGCCTCGCAGATGCAGATCATCGCTCGCGTCATCCTGCCGATGGCGGCTCAGGGCATGCTCGCCGTCTCGGTCTTCGTCATCGTCTACGCCTGGAACGAGTTCCTCTTCGCCTTCATCTTCACGACAACCAAGGCGAAGACCGCGCCGCTGGTGATCTCCGAGATGATCGGCGCCGTCGAGGGCGTCGAATGGGGCGTGCTCTTCGCCGCATCGACCGTGCAGCTGGTGCCGGTGCTCGCCTTCGTCATCCTCATGCAGAAGCATCTCGTGGCGGGCCTGACCGCCGGCGCGGTGAAGGGGTAATCGCCATGACCGACATCGACGCCCTGCGCCGCGCCATCCGCGAGGCCGACCCGCAGCTCAGCCGTTTCGATCCGCTACCCCGGATCATCTGCCTGGACGACTTCGACCGCGGCATGTGCGGCTGGACCCAGCTCGTCGGCAATTACGAGGACACGCTGGACGCGATGCTGCCGGGCTATGCCCAGCACAGCCACGCCATGCTCTCGACCCTGCCGAACTGGGATTTCGGCTCGCATGGCGGCGTCGACGGCTCCTATGCGCTGAAGATCGCGACGCGGCCCAAGAAGGGCGCGCAGAACGTCGCGATCAAGCGCCTGACCTTCCGCAAGCCGGGCCCGATCCGGCTTGAGGCCTATTTCACCTTCAAGCCCGAGGCGACGGACCTGCAGCTCTCGGAAACCGATATCCGCTCCTTCGGCTTTCTCTACGATCTCCAGATCGGCGACAGCTCAGGCCCTGGCGACCGCGTCATGCCGCATTTGCGCTTCCTCAATGCGCAGGACGGCAAGCACATCCAGAGATGGCAGTTCAAGCGCAGGACGACGCCGATCAAGCCGATCGGAACGGCCGGCAAGACGATCACGCATTATCACCTCGCGCCGGACGACTGGGAGGATCTGCCGGGCGGCGAGCAGCGGCTCTGCTACAACGAGATCCCGACCAAGGTGAACTGGCACTATCTGCGCTTCGACTTCGACCTCGCCGCGATGCAGGCGACCAGATTTCAGGTCAACGACCGCGTCTTCGCCATGGACGGCTTCGACTGCATCCGCATCCCCGCGATGAAGAACCTGTGGTGCATGCTCAACCTCGCCTTCTTCGCCGAGACCGACACCGACAAGCGCGCCTTCGCCTATCTCGATTCCGTCTGCCTGTCGGGAGAGTTCTGATGCTGCCCGAGAACCTCACCGCCGTCGTCGCCCGCAACGAGAGCTGGACCGGCGAAGCTGCGACCGAGCCCTATGAGGCTGGCTGGGCCAAGGAGGCGGTCGTTTTCGTCCGCGCGCTGAAGCAGCCAAAGGGGCAACTGCCGAAGGCTCGCATCGAGATCTCGGCCGACGGCATGCACTGGTGCGCCGAGGGCTCGGAGTTCGCTCTGCCAGCCAGCAAGGATGCGGTGACCTTCCAGCGCCTCGCCCATTTCGGCAATTTCGTGCGCGTGGCAGCGACGCTGCCGGATGGCGCCGAAATCACCGTGCTGGTGACGCTGCACCTGAAGGCCTGAAGCGGACATCGATCTCGCCCGGGCAGACTCAGCCTGCCCGCGCAGCCTGCTTTTTCTCCGCCATGTGCTGCTCCTCGCTGACACCGGCGCGCCAGTAGCTGACGACGAGATGGACATCGACCCCGGGGCGAAGATATTGGCGCGCCGCTGCCCGGATCTCGCGGAAGGCGGTGTGCTCGGCCGCGGCCCAGAGATAGAGGCTGCCCTCACCGACCGGCCAGTCGAGAGTTGCAAGAGCGTCAGTCAGCAACGAGGTCGAGCCTGGCGCGGCGCCATCGCGGTGAAGCCAGCGGACGTCGAAGCCCTCCGGCAAGGACAGCGGCTGGCGCTCCTGCGCATCGGCGACCTCGATCAGTGCGAGCCCGTTCGCTTGCCTCGGCAGATGCTGGAGCATGCGGGCGAGCGCCGGCAACCCGGTCTCGTCTGCGAGAAAGAGATAACGCTCCGCCTGCTTCAGCCCGCGCCCGCCCGGCCCGGCCATGCCGATGCGATCACCGACCTGCACGCCAGCGGCAAAAGCCGAGCCCGGCCCAGCATCGTCATGCAGCACGAAATCGACGGCGAGCGTGCCGGCGGCCACGTCGATCTCGCGGATCGTATACTTGCGGATCGCCGGCCGCCGCCCCTCGGGCGGCGCCTGCAGCAGGCCGTCCGCGCCGATCATCGGCCAGACCGGTTCGGCCAGGCCCGCCGGCGGGATGAACAGGCGCACATGCAGCGCCTCCAGCGAATCGTAGCGGGCAAGGTCCTCGCCGCGGAAGCGGATACGGCGCATATGCGGTGTCACCGGCTCGATACCCGTCACCGTCAGCACGCGGAAATCCGGCGGCAGCATCGGCTCGGCGCCGTCGCCGTTCCAACGGATCACAGGGGCGGGGTCCGTCGGCGCGAACTCGATGACATGGCTCGCAATCGCAAACTTGCTGCCTTGCAGCTGGGCGAGATCGGAAGCCTCGATCACGACGGACAGCGAGCCCGGCTCCGTGGTCAGTTCCGCCCGGCTGCCGCCGAACAAAATCGTCGTCACGCCGCTGGCCTCGCCCACCTGCGCCTCATGTTCGAGCATGTGCTCGCAGAGCGGGCGCAGCACGGCGGCGGGATCGGGCAGGGCGATACGCGTTTGCGCGCGAAGCATGGTCATCGGGAGATATCCTGTCGCTGCCCGGGCTTTCAGGGCTTGGCCGGGCCGGCACCGTCGATCCAGAGCGCGCCGTCGAGCGGGATCGCCGAGAAGCGGCGCGAGATCTCGTCCAGCGTCGCCTGCGGATCGACATCGGCGAAGCGCTCGGGATGGAACCAGGTCGCCAGCCGCTCGATCGCGACGATATGGAGCGGAGTGTCGTTGAACAGATGCCAGAGCCCATAGGCGCAGCGATCGCGCACCGCTGCGAGCGCAGCGATACCGGGCCGGCCGAGCAACGCGACGAAGCTCTGCGCCGCGGTCTCACGGGAGACGCCGAGCCCGAGGACGAGCCCGTTGAGCTTGGCCAGATGCGTGCCGCCGGTCGCGACATAGATCGCGGGATCGGCGGCAAGAAGCTGTTCGAGGCTGATCTGCCCGGTCGCGCCGGGCAGGATCGCGGCGGCGATGTTGCGCCCGCCGGCCGCAGTGATGAAGTCGTCGAAGGTGCCCTTGCCCGGCGTCTGGCAGCAATCATAGCCGCCGGCATGGGCGTGCATGAACACCAACGGGCGCTCGGCTCCGCGCAGGCGCTCCTCGATCAGGCTCCGGCGCTCCTCGTAGAAGCGGATATAGGCCTCGGCCTGTTCCTGCCGGCCGATCAGTCTGCCGAGGATGCGCAGGCTCGGCAGCGTGTCGCGCATCGGCTGCAGGAAGAAATCGACGACGGCGACCTTGATGCCGGCCGCCTCGAAGCGCGCGACGAGATCGCCCGGCCCGGTCCGCGTCCCCGCCAGCGAGCGGCTGAGGATGACGAGATCGGGCGAGAGCGACACCGCCTTCTCGAAGGAGAAGCCATCCTGGGTGCCGCCATCGCCGACCGTCGGCACGCTCTCGATCGCCGGGAACTTGGCGAGATAGCGCGCATAGGCGTCGGGGTTCTGGCGGCGATGGTCGGCGCCCCAGCCGGCGAGCAGGCTGATCGGATCGGGATGGATCAGGCCGAGCGCGTTGAGCTGGCGGCCCTGCGCCAGCACGATCCGCTTGGCGGGAGCCGGCAGGGTCACGCTGCGCCCCAGCAGGTCGGTCACCGTAACCGGCTCGGCGCGGATGGGCAGCACCAGTGCCGACAGCAGCGCACCGATCACGAGCAGCAATCGCGACAGCGAAACGATCATGGCGTGCCTCCTTCGCCGAGCGTGAACGCGACCGCGCGCGACAACATGGCCGGAAGGACGGAGATGTGGTTCTCGCCGGCAAAGACGACCTGCTCGCAGGCGGCCCGCCCGGACGCCGTCAGCACCTCTGCCATCTCGGCGGCGTTGTCGAGCATCCGCGCCATGCGCAGGCGCGCCGCACGCTGCGGATCACGCTGCTCGTCGCCGCTCTGCTCCTCCCCGCCGACGGCGATGAGCAGGCGCGGCGATATCGTGGCTGCGGGCAAGTGCAGGAAGCGCTCGCGCGTCGTGAGGATGGCGCGGTCATCCCACCAGATCGACGGGCTGCCGGCGACATGGCTGCGGAACAGGCCGGGGCGCGTGAACAGCGCGTAGAGGGCGAAGAGCCCGCCGAAGGAATGGCCGGCCAGTGACAGGCGCGCCCTGTCGATCGGTGCGAACTGTTCGACCTGCGCCAGGATTTCGCCTGCTATCAGATCGAGGAAGCGATCGGCGCCGCCGTCCGTCGGCAGAAGATCGAGCCGACGGCGCTCGGCATCGAAGGGCGCGGCACCGGGATAGCCGATGCCGAGGATCACAGCCGGGCCGACGCCCGTCACCTCGGGGCGCCCACCCTGCAGCCGTGCGGCTGAGAGTGCGGTGGCGAACAGCGCATCGCCATCGACCAGGATCAGGACGGGAAAGCCACCGACCGGCGCCGGCTCGGGCGGAACCGCCGCCAGGAGCCGGTACTCGGCACCCCCTGGCGCCGTGAAAGCGAGGCTGTGCGTATGCGGCAGAGCAACCGGCCGGGAAGCCGGCAGGTCATGCACCGCAAACGCATTCCGCCCCGGCCGCAGCATCCCGCTTGCCCTCACCAGCGATAGGACAAGGTGGCGAGCACGGTGCGGCGCAGGCCGAAGGAGCACTGCACGGCGCCGTAGCAGCCGGCGACATAGTCCTTGTCGAACAGGTTCTGGGCGTTGACCTGGACCTTCCAGCCCTTCATCGCCGCGTTGGCAGCGCCGAGATCATAGCTGATCGCGGCATCGACCAGCGCGTAGTCGTCGGTGAAGAAGGTGTTGCCGGCGTCGCCCGCGCCCTTGCCGACATAGCGCACGCCGGCGCCGAGGCCGAGCCCTGAGAACAGGCCGGTTTTGAAGGTATAGTGCGCCCAGAGCGAGGCCATATGGCGCGGAACCACCGTGGGCCGTTTGCCGAGATCGGCGCCGTTGCTCTTGGTCACCTCGGCATCGGTATAGGTATAGGCTGCGACGAGATCGAGATTGTCGAACACGGTCGCCCGCGCTTCGACCTCGACGCCGCGCGCCCTGACCTCGCCGGTCTGGATCTGGAAGCCGGGATTGTTCAGGTCGGCGGTCTGCACATTGGTCTGGGTCAGCTGGTAGAGCGCCGCCTGCAGGAAGGCGTTGCTGCCCGGCGGCTGATACTTGAAGCCGGCCTCGTATTGCTCGCCCTCGGTCGGCTTGAAGGCCGCGCCGTTGAAGCTCGTGCCCGCCACCGGCTCGAACGAGGTCGAGTAGCTGGCATAGGGCGCAAAGCCGTTGTCGAAATTGTACATCAGCGCGACGCGGCCGGTATTGGCGGTGTCGTCCTGCTTGGTCAGCGCGCCATTGCTCAGGTTGCGCGTGCGCGCCATCGCCCTGTCTAAGCGGCCGCCGACCACCAGCGAGAGCCGGTCGAGCTTGATCTGATCCTGGATGTAGACGCCGTATTGCTGCGCGACCTGGCCGGTCCCCGGGATCGCCGGCACGACGAAAGGCGTGCGGCCATAGACCGGGTTGAAGGCGTCGAGCGTCTGCACCGTGCCGCCGGCGCCGGTGAAGGCGGTGCCGTCGCTCCAATAGCCGTCGACGCCGAACAGCACCTTGTGGCTGAGCGCGCCCGTGCGGAAATCGGCCTGGAGCTGGTTGTCGATGCCGAACGTCCTGGCCTTCTCGTTCGAGGCGGTGACGCGGCGGGTCAAGGTGCGCTGGTCGGCGCCGAGCGAGGCAGCCGCGACAGTGCGAAAGCGCGATTCGAGGTCGCTGTAGCGGACGTTCTGGCGGACGCTGAAGATGTCGTTAAAGCGATGCTCGAAGGCGTAGCCGAGCGTCAGGTGATTGCGGCTGTAGCCCTCGTAATTCGGCTCGCCCGGAAAGAAATTGCTGCGGATCTTGCCGTTGCGGTTCGGCAGGGCGGTGCCGATCGAGGGGATGAAGCCGTAGAAGCCGGTCTCCGGATCGCGCTGGAACGAGGTCAGCAGCGTCAGGCTGGTCGCGGCATTGGGCTGGAAGGTGACGGAGGGCGCGATGTAGAGGCGCTCTTCCCTGGTGAAGTCGACCTGCGTGTCGGCGGCGCGGCCGAGCCCGACGATGCGGTAGAGGACAGTCTTGTCGGGGGTCACCGGCCCGCCGATGTCGAAGGCGAGTTGCCGGCGCTCGAAGCTGCCGAGCTGAACCTGGACCTCGCCATGCGCCACATCGCGCGGACGTTTGCTGACCATCTCGATCAGGCCGCCGGGCTTGACCTGGCCGAACACCACCGAGGCCGGGCCGCGGATCACCTCGACCCGCTCAAGGCCCCAGGGATCGACCGACGGCACCAGGAAATTGACGCCGCGCTGCAGCCTGAGGCCGTCGAGGAAGTTGACGAAACCGGCGCCGGTGCCGGCGCCGCCGAAGCCTCGGATGAAGACGCTGTCATAGCGGCCCATCGACAGCCGCGTCTCGCCGAGCACGCTGGCCGAATAGCGCAGCGCCTGGCTGACGCTCTGCGCGCCTTGATCGTCCATCTGGTCGCGGGGGACGACGGTGACCGATTGTGGCGTCTCGATCAGCGGCGTGTCGGTCTTGGTCGCGCTCTCGCTGCGCCTTGCGACATAGCCGTTGACCGGCCCGCTCGCCCGCTCGCCCTGGACCTCGATCGTGTCGAGGCTGATCGCGCTGCCAGCCTGCGCGAAGGCAGCGCCCGGCCAGGCCGCGATCAGCGCGCAACAGGCGACGCCGGCCGCCAGAACGGTGCGATGACCGATGATGAGAACCCCGTACATGCCGATACTCTTGCCCCTTCGCCGTTCCGGCGACCCGTTGGCAGGGTTCTTTCAGGAAGCGGGCTGGGCGGGCAACGCCGTCGGCTTTCGATTGCGGCAGTATTTCTTTCGGCGCAGTTTCGAGCCTTTCCAGCTCTGAAACAGGCCCTGTTCATCGCAGCGCGCTCGGGGGCATCCCGAAGCGCTTGCGGAACAGGCTGGAGAAATGCGCCGGGGTGTAGCCGACGCGGAAGGCCGCTTCCGCGATGCTGGCCTTTCCTTCCGCGATCAGCGCATGCGCCTGCTGCAGCCGCTGTTCCTGCAGATAGCCGAAGACGCTGGCGCCGAACTCGGCGCGGAAAGCCGAGGTCAGCTTGGTCGGGTTGAGGCCGGTGGCGCGGGCGAGCTCGGCGAGGCTCGGCGGCTCCTGCATCGCGGCGACCAGCATGTCGCGGGCGGCATGAACCTGCTCGCGCGTCCGGACCGGGAGGCGTGCCGGCCGCAAGGGTGGCTGGCCGACGATCCGGTCGAGCGCCATGGCCGTCAACTCCAGCGCCTTGCCGGCGAGATAGAGCCGCCGCAGCGGCGCCGCCACCGGACATTCCGCGATCTTGAGCGCGAGTGTGCAGAGTTCGGCATCGGCCGGGCGCACCCAGATGCCGGCATCCCCGGCTCCGGCCAGTGCGAACAGTTGCTGCATCGGAGCGGCGAATTCCCGCTCGACGAAGTCGAGGTCGAACTGCATCAGCACGCAGCGAACCAAGCCGCCGCTGAGGCCGGTGCGCTGCTGGACATGGTCGCCGCCATTGGCGGTCACCAGCAGGGCCGGCCCGCGGACCATGACGGCCGGCTGATCGTCGATCTCCAGGGATTGCCGCCCGTCGAGCATGACCGCGATCTTGAGACCACGGCGCATCGGCCCGGTGACACGCTCGCCTTCCGAAACGGGAAATGTCCCGGCCGACAGCAAAAGCTGCCGCGTGAACAGGGGAAACCCCACCAAGGATTCATGCCGGGGCGGAGGCTGAAGCGCATTCACGCGCGAAGCATAATTCAATGCCGTTCTATCGCAAAACCTTGGCAGCAGATTTAAAAGCTTCCAAATTCGACGCGGCTCAGCGCGTCGTTTCGTTCACCGCCGCAATCTCCAGCCTGCCGCGCCTGACGCGAAATGCGGCCTACGCGGGCGCGGCACCTCGAACCGGGATCGGAAAAGCCGCGTCAGGATTGATCTTCATCCGACGAGATGGTTATGTCCGACCATGCGATTTCGGTCCGCCATCCGGGGCCTGACCCTGCGACTTAGCCGCCCGGCGCTGTGAGCGCGCCGGGGTTCCAAGGCCTGTCCATCGCATGACGGCGCAGCAAGGTCCCGAGCAGGCCTGACGCCGCATCCTTCGCAAGGGTTGTCCCATGACCACGATGCCGATTTCCAAGTACCGCGCCTATGCGCCGGTCAACCTGCCTGATCGCAAATGGCCGTCGCAGGTGCTGACCAAGGCGCCGATCTGGTGCTCCGTCGACCTGCGCGACGGCAACCAGGCGCTGATCGAGCCGATGGGCGTCGATCGCAAGAACCGCATGTTCAACCTGCTGGTGAAACTGGGGTTCAAGGAGATCGAGGTCGCCTTCCCCGCCGCATCGCAGACCGATTTCGACTTCGTCCGCTCGATCATCGAGAGCGGCGCCATCCCCGACGACGTCGCGATCCAGGTATTGACCCAGTGTCGCTCCGAACTGATCGAGCGCACCTTCGAAGCGGTGAAGGGGGCGAAGAACGTCATCCTGCACTTCTACAACTCGACGTCGACGCTGCAGCGCGACGTGGTCTTCCGCTCCGACCGCAAGGGCATCGTCAAGATCGCGACCGATGCGGCGGCGCAGATCAAGGCCCTCGCCGCGCAGGCGCCCGAGACGAATTTCACCTTCGAATATTCGCCGGAGAGCTTCACCGGCACCGAGCTCGACTACGCCCTGGAGATCTGCGAGGCGGTCAAGGCGGTGATCCAGCCGACGCCGCAGAAGAAGCTGATCCTCAACCTGCCGGCAACCGTCGAGATGGCGACGCCCAATGTCCATGCCGACCAGTTCGAATGGTTCGGCCGCAACATCTCCGACCGCGACAGCGTGCTGCTCTCGATCCACCCGCATAATGACCGCGGCACCGCGGTGGCGGCGGCCGAGCTCGCGCTGATGGCCGGCGCCGACCGCGTCGAGGGCACGCTGTTCGGCAATGGCGAGCGCACCGGCAATGTCGACATCGTCACCATGGCGCTGAACCTGTTCACGCAAGGGGTCGATCCCGAACTCGACCTGCGCGACGTCAACGAGATTCGCAGCATTGCCGAATACTGCACGCAGCTGCCGGTGCATGAGCGCCACCCCTATGTCGGCGAGCTCGTCTACACCGCCTTCTCCGGCTCGCATCAGGACGCGATCAAGAAGGGCTTCGACGCGCAGGAGAAGCGCAACGACCCGCTCTTCCAGGTGCCCTATCTGCCGATCGACCCCAAGGATGTCGGCCGCGACTACGAGGCGGTGATCCGGATCAACTCGCAATCGGGCAAGGGCGGCATCGCCTATATCCTGCAGGCCGATCATGGCCTCGACCTGCCGCGGCCGCTGCAGATCGAGTTCTCCAAGATCGCGCAGGAGCAGATGGATGAGGAAGGCAAGGAGCTGACCAGCGCAGTGCTCTGGTCGTTGTTCAGCAGGACCTACCTCCTGAGCGACGCTCCGCTGGAGCTGATCAGCCACAAGACCTTCCCGGCCGCCCAGGGTACGCGCACGCTGACGGCCGAGCTGAAGCAGGAGGGCGCGATCCGGACGATCGAGGGCGTCGGCAACGGGCCGATCGACGCCTTCGTCGATGCGCTGAAGACGACCTATGGCGTTGAGTTCTCCTTCCTCGACTATCACGAGCACGCAGTCGGGCGCGGCGCCAATGCGACGGCCGCCTGCTATGTCCAGCTCCAGGACGAGAAGGGCCGGATCGTGCACGGCGTCGGCATCGACCCGAACATCGTCATGGCCTCGCTCAAGGCAGTGCTCAGCGGCATGCAGCGGGTTTCGGTCGGCCAATAGGACGGATCCCATCGCCGCCGGAAGGCGGCGATAGGCGTTCGCGCGAAGCCTCCGGCCCTAGCGAATCTCGGCTCCGCCACGGCGTTGACTCCAAGCCAAGCGGGGCGCCTCGTCAGACGAGGCGCCGAGGCCGGCGGAGGCGATCATGCCGAAGGCGATCGATTTCATCCGCGCCCGCAAGGCGATGGTCGAACAACAACTGGTCGGCCGTGGCATTCGCGAAACGCGTGTGCTCGACGCGATGGGGTGGGTCCCGCGCGAGGCCTTCGTCGTTCCGGAGCTCGCCGGCTTGGCCTATAGCGACGGCCCGATCCCGATTGGCCAAGAGCAGACGATCTCGCAGCCCTATGTCGTCGCCCTGATGCTGGAGGCAGCTGCAATCGCCGCGCTGGACAAGGTGCTCGAGATCGGCGCCGGCTCGGGCTATGTCGCAGCGCTGCTTGGCCGGATGGTGCGCAAGGTCTACGCGATCGAGCGCCACGCCACATTGGCGGCGGAGGCGGCGCAGCGACTGCGACAGCTGGGCTACGACAATGTCGAGATCATCTGCGCCGACGGAACGGAAGGCTGGCCAGCGGAAGCACCGTTCGACGCCATCATCGTCTCGGCCGGCAGCCCCGCCATTCCCGACGCCTTGAAGCGGCAGCTCGCCATCGGCCGGCGGCTGGTCATCCCGGTGGGCCTCGGCGGACAAGGCCAGATGCTGACCAGGCTAATCAGGCGCACCGAGGACGCCTTCGAGACCGAACGCCTCGTGCCGGTCAGCTTCGTGCCGCTCATCGGCCGCTATGGCTGGGCCGAGTGACGGGAGGCAGCGCGAACAGCCGCAAAACTCGCCGGTTGACAGTTTTGCAATCGATTACATAATTCGATCCAGAGCGGTTCCACAGAATGAGCCGCCGCAGGGAGGAGTGCCGGTCATGCGTACCAGCATCGTCGATTCAGCAGCCTTTTGCGGCGATCCGACCGCATTTCGGCGGCGCTGAGCCCTGCCGCGAAAGCCAGCCATGGTCCAGATCGGCTTCAATCTGCTGACGGTCGGCGGCTTCATCGACGAAGCGCATCTGGCATTGTGCGAGCGCATCCGCGCGATCGGCTATGACGGCGTCGAGATTCCCGTCTTCGAGGGCGATGTCGGTCATTACGAGCGGCTCGGCCGCCGGCTCGATGCGATCGGCCTGAAGCGCACCATCGTCACCATCGTCGCCGAGGACAGCAACCCGCTCTCGCCCGATCCGGCCATTCGCCGGAAAGCGGGCGAACGCCATCGCTGGGCGGTCGACTGCGCCGCGGCGCTCGGCGCCAGCGTCATCGCCGGCCCCTATCACTCGCCCGTCGGCGTCTTCACAGGAGAGGGCCCGCGCGAGGACGAGCTCGCTCATCTCGCCGAAGCACTGCATGCGATGGCGGACGATGCCGGCAGGGCCGGGATCGCGCTCTCGCTGGAAGCGATAAACCGCTTCGAATGCTACGCGCTGAACACGATGGAGGCCGCGAGCGCGCTTAAGGCGAAGGTCGCGCATCCGAACTTCGGCTACATGTACGACACCTTCCACGCCAATATCGAGGAGCGCGATCCGGTCGGCGCCTACAGCCGCTACGCCTCCGAGATCAACCACATCCATCTCTCGGAGAACGATCGCGGCATCGTCGGACGCGGCCATGTGCCGTGGGCGGAGACGTTCCTCGCCATCCGTGCCACCGGCTACGATAGCTGGCTGACTGTCGAGGCCTTCGGCCGGGCGCTGCCCTCGCTCGCGGCGGCGACGCGGGTCTGGCGCGACCTCTTCCCCGACCTCGACACGCTCCTGACCGAGAGCCACGATTTCATCCGGCGCGGCTGGGCGCAGGCGGATGCGGTATGAGCGCTGATACGCCGGTCCTTTCGATGCGCGGCATCAGCAAGAGCTTCACGGGCGTGCGGGCGCTCGACAATGTCAGCCTCGATTGCCAGGCCGGCGAGGTCCACGCCATCTGCGGCGAGAACGGCGCCGGCAAGTCGACCCTGATGAAGGTGCTCGGCGGCGTCTACCGGCCCGACGAGGGCGAGATCCTGCTCGGCGGCCAGCCCGTCGCCTTCCGGCATCCGGTCGAGGCGCGCCGCGCCGGGATCAGCATCATCCATCAGGAGCTCAGCCTGCTGCCCGAGCGCAGCGTCGCCGACAACATCTTCCTCGGCCTGGAGCCGACCCGCAGCTTCCTGCTCGACCGTGCCGCAATGCAGGACGGCGCCCGCAAGCTGCTGGAGCGCGTCGGCGCAAAAGTCCATCCGGGCGCGCTGGTGAAGTCGCTGTCGATCGCCGAGCAGCAACTGGTCGAGATCGCCAAGGCGCTGGCGCTCGATGCGCAGATCATCGTCATGGACGAGCCCACCGCCGCACTCGACGAGCGCGATGCCGGCCGGTTGCTGGAGCTGGTCGAAACGCTCAGGCGCGAGGGCGCGGCGATCCTCTACATCTCCCATCGCATGACCGAATTGAAGGCGATCGCCGACCGCATCACCGTGCTGAAGGACGGCAAGCTCGCCGCGACCCGCCCAGCCGCGGCGCTGACGCCCGCGATGATCGTCAGGCTGATGGTCGGGCGCGACCTCGCCGATTTCTTTCCGCCTCCGGGCGATCCAGCCAAGCTCGGCCCGGTCGTCCTGTCGATGCAGGGCGCCGGCAACGCCATCCTCGCCGACATCGCGCTCGATCTTCGGGCGGGCGAGATCGTCGGCGTCGCCGGGCTCGAAGGCTCTGGCAAAGGCGCGCTCGGCCGCGCTCTCTTCGGTGACGAGCCCTTCACGCGCGGCCGCATGAGCGTCGACGGGCAGGACGGGCTGATCGCCTCACCGCGCGCCGCGATCGCGGCGGGCATCGGCTTCCTCTCCGACGACCGCAAGAAGGAGGGCATCGCCCCGCAGCAATCCTTGCGCGACAATGTCCTCATGACCCTGCGCGCCTTCGCGCGCCGTCTGCTGCCGCCGGGTTCCGGAGACATGGGACGCGCCGCCGCCGACCGGCAACTGACCGAGGTCGATGTCCGGGCAGCTGGCTTTGCACAGGAGATCCGCGAGCTCTCCGGCGGCAACCAGCAGAAGGTCGTGATCGGCCGCTGGCTGGCGCGCGATCCCAAGGTTCTGATCTTTCTCGAGCCGACCCGCGGTATCGACGTCGCCGCCAAGGCGGCGATCTACCAATTGACGCGCAACCTCGCCGACCGCGGCCGCGCCATCCTGATGATCTCCTCCGATTTGCCGGAGATCATCGGCGTCAGCGACCGCATCCTCGTGATGCATGAGGGCCGCATCGCTGGAGAACTTGCACGCGGCGCCAGCGAGGAAGACGTGATGCACCTCGCGCTCGGTACCGGGACGGCGGAGGCTGCGGCATGAGCGCCAGTGCCGACATCGCCGCCCCTCGCCCGGCGCGCGACGTGCCGATTGCGCCGCTGCTCTTCGCCGGCTCGCTCGCGCTCTATGTCGTGACCGCGCTCGCGACGGGACAGCACGCCTATCTCACCGGCGAAGGGTTCGTTGGCCTCTCTCAGCGCATGGTCGGCCTCGGCATCGTCGCGCTCGGACAAACCCTGACCATCCTGGTCGGCTCGATCGATCTCTCCGTCGCCAACCTGATCAGCGTCGCCGCCGTGCTCGCCTCCTTCATCATGAAAGGCGAGCCGGCGATGATCGCCCCGGCCGTGCTGGCGGTGCTGGTGCTTTCGGCAGCGGTCGGTCTCGTCAACGGGCTGATCATCGCCCGGCTCGACGTCAATCCGCTGATCGCGACGCTGGGCGTCGGGCTGATCCTGCAGGGGCTGCTCTCAGCGAGCTTCAGCAATTTTGCCGGCTCGGTTCCGGCCGCTTTCCAAGCCTTCGCCTATGGCCGGATCGGGCCGCTGCCCTGGTCGGTGCTGCTGCTGTTCGTGCTCGCCTTCGCGATCTGGCTGCTCCTGAGTCGCACGCGCTTCGGCGCCCATCTCTACGCCACCGGCGGCAATCGCGACGGCGCCCGCCTCGCCGGCATCCGTACCGAGCGCGTGATGATCGGCGCGCATGTGCTGTGCTCGCTCATGGCCGGTCTGACCGGGCTCTATCTCGCCAGCCGCCTGCGCGCCGGCGCGCCCTGGGTCGGCCGCGACGGCGTTTACGACCTCGAATCAATCGCTGTCGTGGTCATCGGCGGCACGCTACTCGCCGGCGGGCGCGGCGGCGTCTGGGGCACGCTCGCCGGCGTCCTCCTGTTCGCGACGCTCGACGCCGTCTTCAACATGACCGGCATCGACGCCTTCCCGAAGCAGGTACTGCGCGGCGCCATCGTCATCCTCGCCGTCGCCGTCTATGCGGTGCGCAGCCGGGGGCATGTCGCATGAGCGCCGTAGCCGCCCAGTCCGGACCGTCGGCGGCGCTGCGCTTCGCCCGTGGCATCAATGTCGGCCTCGCCGTCTTCCTCGTGCTCTACGGCACCATCGCCGTGCTGCAGCCCGGCTATTTCGAGGTCGAGGGCTTCCTCAACTTCCTGCGCCGGGCAGCGCCGCTGATCATCCTCGCCTGCGGCCAGCTCTTCGTCATCGCCGGCGGCGGCTTCGACCTGTCGATGGGCTCGCTGGTGACGCTGACCGTGCTCGGCGGCTCGATGCTGGCCGGCGGCAATCCCGACAACACCTGGTGGACGATCGGCGTGCTCTATCTGATCGGGCTCGGCGTCGGGCTCATCAACGGGCTCGTCGTCACCCTGCTCAAGGTGCCCTCGATCATCGCGACGCTCGGCATGCTGCTCTCGCTCAACGGGGCGGCGCTGATGTGGTCGGGCGGAGCGCCGCGCGGCTATCTGCCCGAGAATTTCCGGGCGCTCGGCCGCCTCGTCTACCGCGACGTCCCGCTGACCGGAATCATGCCGCTCTCGGTCATCATCCTCGTCGGCTTCGTCGGCATCGCCGCCTGGCTGCTGCACGCCACCGTCTTCGGCCGGCAGGTGCTGGCGGTCGGCGACAATCCGCGCGCGGCGGAACTCTCGGGCGTGCCGGTCGGCGCGACGCGGGTGCTGGTCTTCGTCATCTCCGCGCTGTCGGCGGTCACGGCAGGCATCCTGCTCGGCGGCTTCGCCGGGGTCTCGACCGCGGTCGGCCAGGGGCTGGAGCTGCAGGCGATCGCCGCCTGCGTCATCGGCGGTGCGCAATTGCTCGGCGGACGCGCCAGCGTGACCGGCGCCGTCTCCGGCGCGCTCAGCCTGTTCGCTTTGTTCACTTTGCTCAACCTGATGGGCCTGCCGCAGCCGCTGCGCGAGACCGTGCAGGGCGTGATCCTGATCGCCGCGGTGGCGTCGAGCGCCTGGCGCATGCGGCGCGCCTGAGACTGAGAGTTTTCGGAGGCGCGTGATCCCACGCGCTCCGCCAGAGGCCGCCGGCAAGGCGGCGCGACAGAGGGAGGTGACAATGAAGACGCAGATCGGCCTGACGGCGCTGCTCGCGGCACTGTCGACGGGCGCCATCGCCCAGAACTTCAACGATCCCGCCGAGTTCGAGCGGCAGAAGGCACTGTTGACGGTCGCCCCGCAGGGACCGGAGGGCAAGCCCTGGGAGCAGAATCTCGGCGGCGAGAAGGTCGACACCGCCAAGTTCAAGAAGCCCGGCCCCTACAAGCTCTGCTTCTCGAATGCCGGCGTGAACAATCCCTGGCGCGTCGTCGGTTTCACCAACATGCAGGCCGAGGTCGACGCCAACAAGGCCGACATCGCCTCGTTCACCCATGCCGACGCCGAGGGCAAGGACGACAAGCAGATCTCGGACATCAACGCCTTCGTCAACAGCGGTCAGTGCGACGCGCTGATCGTCTCGCCGAACACCACGGCGGCGCTGACGCCGGCGGTTGAGGCTGCCGCGAAGAAGCTGCCGGTCGTGGTCTTCGACCGCGGCGTCGACAGCAAGGCGCCAGTCACCTTCATCAACCCGATCGGCGGCTATGGCTTCGGCATCCAGGGTGCGAGCTTCATCGCCGAGAAGATCCCGGCCGGCGGCTCGGTGCTGGCGCTTCGCATCCTGCCGGGGGTCGACGTGCTGGAGAACCGCTGGGCCGCGGCCGAGCGCATCTTCAAGGAGAAGGGCATCAAGGTCGTCGGCGCCGAGTTCACCAATGGCGACAACGCCAAGACCAAGGCGATCGTCGAGGACTACATCAACCGCTTCGGCAAGATCGACGGCGTCTGGATGGATGCGGGCGCCACCGCCGTCGCGGCGCTCGAAGCCTTCGAGGATGCCGGCAAGCCCTATCCGGTGATCAATGGCGAGGATCAGCAGGACTTCCTGCAGAAGTGGAAGAAGAACAAGCTCACCGCGATCGCGCCGACCTATCCGACCTATCAGTGGCGCACCCCGGTGATCGCGGCAATCCGCATTCTCAAGGGCGAGCCGGTGGTGGGGCCGACCTGGAAGCTGCCGCAGCCGGCGATCACGGCCGATAATCTAGACAAGTTCGTCAACGACAAGATGCCGCCGCTGCACTACGCGCTCTGCGGCTGCGAGCAGATGGCGAACTACCCGGCCCGCTGGGGCGGGAAGTAATCACGACACCGGGCGCTCGCATCGCGCGGGCGCCCTCTTCTGCCCTATCGGCAGCGATTGCGGCATGATGGGCATCCTGCCTCTTCCCGCCGATTCGCTGTCGCTTTTCCAGATCACTCACCTTGCAAGACGCGACCCCAGCTGCCCCGACCATCGCCGAAGTCGCCCGCCTCGCCGGCGTCTCGACCGCGACGGTGTCACGCGCTTTGGCCCAGCCCGAGAAGGTCAAGGCCCGCACCCGCGAGCGCGTGCTCGAAGCGGTCGCGGCGACCGGCTTCATCCCCAACGCCCAGGCGCGCAATCTGCGCCTGCAGGCGACGCGCACGGTGATCCTGCTGGTGCGCGACATCAGCAACCCGTTCTATCTGGAGATTTACAAGGGCGTTGAAGAGGCGGCGATCGACGCCGGCTACAAGGTGTTGATGGGCGATGCCCGTGACGATGACGAGCGCATCCTGCGCTATGTCGACATGGTCAGAGAGCGCCATGCGGACGGCTTGATCCTGATGGTCGGCCGCTTCCCTGAGGCCCTCGCCGAACGCACCCGCCTGCCACCCATCGTGGTTGCGCTGGAGATGCTGCCCGGGTTGAACCTGCCGACGGTCAAGGTCGACAACCACGCCGCGGCCCGCGCCGCCGTCGCTCATCTCGCCGGGCTCGGCCACCGCCGCATCGCCCATATCGCCGGGCCGATGCCGGACCCGATGAGCCTCGACCGGCGCGACGGCTATCTCGCCGGCCTCGCCGATGCCAATATTCCGGCCGACCCACTCCTTGTCGTCGAGGGCGATTTCGGCCTCGCGGCCGGCCGCGCCGCGATCCGCACGCTCGATGAAAGAGGCGCCGACTACACCGCCGTCTTCGCCGCCAGCGACCAGATGGCGGTCGGTGCGATGGGCGAGCTGCGCGCTCGGGGCCGCAACGTGCCTGACGATGTCTCGGTCGTCGGCTTCGACGATATCGTGCTTGCGGAGGCGGTCGAGCCGCAACTCACCACGGTCCACCAGCCGCGCCGCGAGATCGGCCAGGCGGCGATGGCACTGCTGATCGAGCAATTGTCAGGAGGTGGCCGCCGTCCCGATCTCGTATTGCCGACGCGGCTCGTCGAGCGCGCCTCGGCGGCCGCACCTCCCGAACGAGCCGACAAGGCCTGATCGAATGCCTCAGGCCGCCGCAGCGGCCGTTGCGCGCCGCGCCATGGCTGCCGCAACCGTCTTCTCTAGATCGGCCTGCCAGAACGGCTTGTTCAACCGCAGCACGCCTGCTCCGGCGCCCGCCGGCAGATCGGCATAGCCGGTCGCGAGAATGACAGGCAGGGTAGGCCAGCGCTGCCCGACTTCCGCGATCAACTGCGCGCCGGTCATCTGCGGCATGGCATGATCGGTGATCAGCAGGTCGATCTCTTCGCCTCGCTCCAGGATCACCAATGCCTCTCGCGCCGAACCCGCCTCGATGACTCTGTGGCCGAGATCCTCGAGCAGGGCCGTGGTGTTCATCAGCACGAGCGCGTCGTCATCGACCGCGAGCACGGTGAGCGGACGCGGTCCTTCGGCCGTATCCGTCTTCACCTCGACGGGCAATTGGACGGGCTCGGCCACAGCAGCTGGGACGGCCACCGGTAGCCAGATCTCCACTGTCGTCCCGTCGCCCAGGCGACTATGCAGCTGCAACCGCCCGCCAAGCTGCTCGGCCATGCCATGCACCATCGACAGGCCGAGTCCCGTGCCCTTGCCGACGCCCTTTGTGGTGAAGAAAGGTTCCGTCGCCTGGGCGAGCGTCCTGGCGTCCATGCCACTTCCGCTGTCGATGACAGACAGCCGGATATAGTCGCCTTCCGGCAAGCCGGTGCGGTGCCCGCTGTCGACATGCTCATTGCTCGCACCGATCCGCAGCACCCCGCCGTCCGGCATGGCGTCGCGGGCATTGACGGCGAGGTTGAGCACGGCGGTCTCGAGCTGGTTCGGATCGGCTGAAGCCATCACGAGGTCGGCGGGGAAATCCGTCTCGATCCGGATCAGCGGCCCCAGCGAGCGCTGCAGCAGATCGCCCATCTCGGCGACGAGCACATCGACCGCCACCGGCTGCAATGCGAGCTCCTGCTTGCGGGCGAAGGAGAGCATGCGCTGCGTCAGCGAGATGCCGCGACTCGCGCCCTTGATCGCATTGTCGATCAGGTTGAGCTGACGCTCATCGCCGATCTGGCGACGGACGAGCTCAAGGCTGCCCAGCACGGCGGTGAGGAGGTTGTTGAAGTCGTGCGCCACGCCGCCAGTGAGCTGGCCGAGCGCCTCGATCTTCTGCGCCTGGAACAGCGCCTCACGGGCCGCGTCGAGCTCGGCCTGGACCTTCTGACGCTCGGTCAGATCGCGCGTGATCTTGGCGAAGCCGATGATCTCGCCGGCGTCGCCGCGGATCGGATCAATGACGATGCTCGCCCAGAAGGTCTCGCCGTTCTTGCGGACCCGCCAGCCCTCCCTCTCGGCGCTGCCATGATCGATTGCAGCCTGGAGCGTCTTTTGCGGCTCGCCACGCTCGCGATCCTCCGGGGTGTAGAACAGCGAGAAGTGCTTCCCGATGATCTCGTCCGGGGCATAGCCCTTGATCCGCTCCGCCCCGAGATTCCAATTGGTGACGATGCCGTCGGCGTCGAGCATGTAGATCGCGTAATCGGTGACGCCCTGCACCAGCAGGCGGAACTTCTCCTCCGAGCGCCGCAGCGCCTCGTCGGCCTGGCGTCGCTCGGTCAGGTCGCGTGTCACCTTGGCATAGCCGAGCACACGCCCGGTCGCCGGATTGAAGATCGGATCGATGACGACATGCGCCCAGAAGCGCGTGCCGTCCTTGCGGACGCGCCAACCTTCCTTCTCGAAGCGGCCCTCCTCCGCAGCGACGCGCAGGGCATGCTGCGGCAGGCCGGCGGCACGGTCCTCCTCGGTATAGAAACGCGAGAAGGGCTGGCCGATGATCTCGTGGTCCTCATAACCTTTGAAACGACGGGCGCCGGGGTTCCAGCTAATCACGGTGCCCTGCGGATCGAGCATGTAGATCGCGTAGTCCGTGACGGACTCCACCAGCAGCCGATACCGCTCGGCGGTCACCGGACCTTCCGTAGTCTGAAGCACGTTTGGAACCCTGGCGCCTGACATGTCGAACGCGCTGAACGCAGCGAAACACAAAAGGTTCCCGATGGAACAAAGAAAAATGATCGGGGTCAGCGTTTCGGTTTCGGCGAGACCAGGATCGCGCCCGAAGCGGCGACGACGAGCACCAACCCAAGCCAATCGCTGGCGGCAGGGCGCTCGCCGAGCAGGATTACCGAACCGAGCGCGCCAACGGCCGGAACCATCAGTGTCCCCAGGCTGGCGATGCCCGCCGGGAGACGGGCGATCACGGTGAACCAGAGGAAATAGGCGAGCGCCTGCGCGCCGAGGATATGGAAGGTGAGCGCTGCCGCGACGGGCGGCGACAAGACTTTCGGGACCGGAACACCTTCGAAGGCGAGCATGCCGATGCCGGCTGCCGCGCCGCCGATCAGCAATTGCCAGGCGGCGATCGTCAGCGTCGGCGCCGCCACCGGCCAGCGCTTGGTGACGATGGTGCCGAGCGCCCAGCTGATACTCGCCAGCAAGGCGAGCGCGAGCCCCGGCGACAATTGCCCGGCCCGGATCAATGGCAGGCCGAGGCAGAGCAGCCCGGCGATGCCGAGCCCGAGGCCGATCAGCCTTGGTCGATCGAAGTGCTCGCCCAGTACCGGCCAGGCCATCAGCGTTGCCCAGACCGGCATGGTGAAGGTCAGGATCGCGGCGCGCGAAGTCGGCGCCATCAACTGTGCGAAGGCGAGGAGGATGTTGAAGGCGGCGATCGAGAGAATGCCGGCGACGATCAGTCTCGGCCAGTGCGCGACGGACACCTTGAGGCTTACGCCACGCGCCAACGCGACCATAACCAGAGCGAGACCGGCGAAGGTCATGCCGCCGGCCCGCAAGGTCCAGGGCGCGATCTCGGTCAGCGAGATCCGCACCGCCGGCCAGTTGAAGCCCCAGAGCAGCCCGAGCAGCGGGACGAGCAGAAGCGAACGGGCGGGCACTGACGGCATGGGAAGACTATGCGAGAGGACGCGCCGGCGCCGTCATGTCATTTCGGTGGAGGCTCGATGCACAGCAGGCGCGCATCGGCACCTAATCAGCCCTCGACCGGCTCGACTCCGCACCATTCGGCGACGAAGAGCGCCATGGTGCCGGTGATGCGCTTCAGCGACGCCAGGCTGACGCGCTCGTCGAAGGCATGGATGTTCTGCGAGATCGGCCCGTAGCAGAGTGCCGGTACCTTGTCGTAGAGGGCGTAGACCCGGGTATCGAGATAGCCGGGGGTCATGAAGCTCTTCAGCGCCTTGCCGGTCGAGGCCTTGTGGGCATTGCCGAGCACGGCCTCGGCCTCGCTGCCGGGCTCCAGCACATAGCCCTCCGACCAGAAACCGTTGAAGACGACCTTGGGCGGGTTGTTGGAGAGGAAGGTGTCGGAGCGCGCGAAGGCCAGCACCTTGGCCTCGATACGCTTGCCGAGCTCCTCGGCCGACATGCCGGGATAGAGCCCGATGCGGCAGTCGACCCGGCACCAGCACGGCACAGACGAGGCCCAATCGCCGCCCTCGATCTTGCCGATGTTGAGGTTGATCGGGTGGGCGATGTCCTCGAAATGCTTGCGGCCATGCTTCTCGCGATTGAGCGCAGCTTCGAGCTCGCGTAGCGCGCCGATGACGCGATAGGCGGCGTCGATCGCGTTCGCCCCGGCAGCCATCTCGCGCACATGCATCGGCACGCCGCGGACCTCGAACTGGAACCAGAGCACGCCGGTATTGGCGCGCACCAGCATCTCCTCCTCGGGCTCGGGGATCAGCACCGCATCGGCCTCGTAGCCGCGCAAATGCGTCATCAGCGCGCCGTTGCCGGTCGATTCTTCCTCGACCACCGACTGGACATAGACGGTTCCCGCCGGCTGCAGGCCGATGCGCCGGAGCGCGTCGAGGCAATAGAGATTGGCTGCGCCGCCGGCCTTCATGTCGGCGCCGCCGCGGCCATAGAGCCAATCGCCGTCGATGACGGGATCGAAGGGCGGATGCGTCCAGAGCTCGGCCGGGCCGGTCGGCACCACGTCGACATGGGACTGCAGGATCAGCGAGCGGCCCTTCTCCTCGCGCGGATGGTGGATGCCGACGACGATCGGTGCGTCCGAATGCGTCTCCGAGAACGGTGCGCCGCCGGGATGACGGCCGATCGCCTCGCGGTCCATGGCGAAGCGATCCATGGTGAAGCCGCGCTGCTTCAAGGCGCGGAAGATGAAGTCCTGGACGGTGTGCTCGTCGCCGCGCGTCGAGGGAAAGCGGATCATCTCCTGGGTGAAGGCGATCTGCTCGGCAAAGCCCGCTTCGACGGAGCTAAGGATGCGGTCGCGCAAGGCGGGATCGAGCGGCATGGGAGGTCTCCGGATCTAAATCTCAGCCCTCATCCTGAGGAGCCAGCGCAGCTGGCGTCTCGAAGGATGGTCCAGGAGGCTCGGGAACCAGCTGGAGCATCCTTCGAGACGGCCCTGCGGGCCTCCTCAGGATGAGGGCTGAGTAAGAGGCATTGGGTTTCACCGCCCGAACCGCTCCCCGCCCGGAACGGCGGCGAGCAATTGGCGGGTGTAGTCGTGCTGGGGGGCGGCAAAGAGCGCGGCGGTCGGGCCGCTTTCGACGATCCGGCCACGCTGCATCACCGCGATCTTGTCGCAGATCTGCGCGGCGACGCGCAGGTCGTGGGTGACGAACAGGATGGCGAGGCCGAGCCGCTGCTGGATGTCCTTGATCAGCTTGAGGATCTGCGCCTGCACGGAGACGTCGAGCGCCGAGACGGCCTCGTCCGCGACCAGAACATCAGGTTCGAGCGCCAGCGCCCGGGCGATGCCGATGCGCTGGCGCTGACCGCCGGAGAACTCGTGCGGATAGCGGTCGATCGCATTGGCGGAGAGGCCGACCAGTTCGAGCAGTTCCTTCGCCCGCACCAGCGCGTCCTTGCGCGGCACGCCATGCGCGACCGGCCCGTCCGAGATGATCCGGCCGACGGTCTGGCGCGGATTGAGCGAGGCGAACGGGTCCTGGAAGACCATCTGGATGCGCTTGCGGTGCGGACGCAGCGCCGCGACTGAGAGATCGGTGATGGCGAGGTCGCCGAGCGTGATGCGGCCGGAATCCGGCTCGATCAGGCGCAGGCAACAGCGCCCGACCGTCGACTTGCCCGAGCCGGACTCGCCGACGAGGCCGAGCGTCTCGCCCCTGGCGAGGGTGAAGCTGACATCATCCGCCGCTTTGACCTCGCGGCCGGGGCGGAAAAGGGCGCGCTTGCGGTAGACCTTGCCGAGCTTCTCGACGGTGAGCACCGGCTTGCTCTCCGGCAGCGCCGGCCGCTCCGGCGGCGTCAGCGAGGGCACGGCGGCGAGCAGCTTCTGGGTATAGGGATGGCGGGGCGAACCCAGCACCTGGTCGACCGTGCCTTCCTCGACCAGCACGCCCTTCTCCAGCACGGCGATGCGATCGGCGATCTCGGCGACGACGCCCATGTCATGGGTGATGAACAACACCGCCGTGCCGTGCTTATGGCGGAGATTGTCGATCAGCTTGAGGATCTGCGCCTGCGTGGTGACGTCGAGTGCGGTCGTCGGCTCGTCGGCGATCAGGAGCTTCGGTTCGAGGGCGAGCGCCATCGCGATCATCACGCGCTGGCGCTGGCCGCCGGAGAGCTCGTGCGGATAGGCACGTGCCAGTCGCTCGGGTTCGGGCAGGCCGACCTCGGTCAGCAATGCGACGGCTCTCGCATAACGCTCCGGCTTGCTCAGCAGCTTGTGCGCCTCGAAGGTCTCGACGATCTGGTCCGCCACCCGCATGACCGGATTGAGCGAGGTCATCGGCTCCTGGAAGATCATGCCGACCTCACGGCCGCGCACGTCCTGCATCGCATCTTCCGAGAGCGCCAGGAGGTCGCGGCCCGCGAGCCTGATCGCGCCTGCGACCGGCTTCACCGCCTTGGGCAAGAGGCCCATCACCGCATGGGCGATCATCGACTTGCCGGAGCCGGATTCGCCGACGACGCAAAGCGTCTCGCCCGCGGCGATGCGCAGCGTCGCATCCTCGACCGCATAGGGGCGGTCGGCCATGACAGGCAAAGCGAGCTTCAGGCCTTCGATCGAGAGAACGGGCTCGGCCATCATTCCCTCCCCCGGGCAAGGCGCGGGTTCATCGCGTCGTTCAGCCCCTCGCCAGCGAGATTGAGCGCCAGCACGGTCAGGAAGATCGCGACGCCGGGGAAGAAGCTGATCCACCAGGCGTCGAGCAGGCGGGTGCGCCCGGCGCCGACCATGTAGCCCCAGCTCATCAGGTTGGGATCGCCGAGGCCGAGGAAGGACAGCGAGGATTCGAGCAGGATCGCCGAGCCGATCATCAGCGAGCCCATGACGATGATCGGCGCGATGGTGTTGGGCAGGACCTGGCTCCAGATGATGCGCGCAGTCGGCTGGCCGATGGTGATCGCCGCCTGGACATATTCGCGCGTCTTCAGCGAGAGCACCTCGCCGCGCACCAGTCGCGCCACCGGCGGCCAGCTGACCACGCCGATGGCGAGCACGATCGAGCCGAGCTTGGGCTGCAGGATCGCGACCAGGACGATCGCGAGTGCGAAGGAGGGGATGGTCTGGAAGAACTCGGTAAAGCGCATCAGCGCGTCGTCGACGATGCCGCCGGCATAGCCGGCGATGGCTCCGAGCGGCACGCCGATCAGCAATGCGACCAGCGTCGAGACCAGCCCGATCGTCAGCGAGACGCGGGCGCCGTGCGCCAAGCCGGAGGCGATGTCGCGCCCGAGCGTATCGGTGCCGAGCGGGAAGCGGTCCATCACGAAGGGGGCCAGGAAAGGTCGCGCCACCGTCCGCCAGGGCGATTGCGGATAGAGCTGCGGCGCGATGACCGCGAACAGGATCACCACGATCAGGATGGCGAGGCCGATCAGGGCGCCGCGATTGCGGGCGAAGCGCTTGAGGAAGCTCATGACACCGCCTCGATGCGCGGATCGGCCAGTCGGTAGACCAGATCGGTCAGGATGTTGAAGCCGACGACCATGGCCGAGGACATGAAGAAGACGCCGAGCAGCACCGAATAGTCGCGCTGCACCAGGGCATCGAACATCAGGCGGCCGATACCGGGCCAGGCGAAGACGGTCTCGGTCAGCACCGCACCGCCGACGAGCTGGCCGGCCTGCAGGCCCGCCAAGGTCACCACCGGCAGGATGGCGTTGCGCGCGACATGCCGGCGCGAGACCAGGCCGGGCGCCAGCCCCTTGGCACGGGCGGTCTTGACGAAATCGGCACCGGCGACCTCTAGCATCGAGGCTCGCATCATTCGGGCATAGAGCGCGGTGAAGAACAGGCCGAGCGTCAGCGCCGGCAGGACGAGGTGGCTGGCGATATCGAGCGCGCGGGCAAGCCCGGTATAGTTCGCGCCGATGCTCTCGTAGCCGACATTGGGGACGAGGCCGAGCTTCAGCGAGAAGACGATCTGGCTCATCAGCGCGACCCAGAACAGCGGCGTCGCATAGAAGACCAGCGCCAGCGTGGTGATGACGCTGTCCTGCCAGCGGCCGGCGCGGCGGGCGGCGAGCGCCCCCATCAGCGTGCCCAATCCGAGCGAGACGATGAAGGCGGCGCCAGTGAGCAGCAGCGTCGCCGGCAGGCGGTCGAGGATCAGGCTCAGCACGCTCTGTTGCTGGCGGTAGCTGAAGCCGAGATCGAAGGTGAGATAGCCCTTGAGATAGACCCAGAGCTGGGTGAGCAGCGGCTGGTCGAGGCCGAAGCGCTCGCGCAATTGGATCAGCAACTGCTCGTCGGCGGCGCCGGCCTCGCCGGCCAGCACCTGCGCCGGATCGCCCGGCGCAGCCCGGATCAGGAAGAAGTTCAGCACCGCGATGGCGAAGAGGACGACGATCCCCTTCGCGAGCCGGCCGGCGAAGAATTGCGCGAGGTTCATTCAGACCCGTCTTTTGCTTGCCGTCGTCCCGGGCGACCGCAGGGAAACCCCGGACCCATGCCGGAACGGTCAGGCATGGGTCCCGGATCGGCGCCGCTGACGCGGCTTGTCCGGGACGACATTGCCCAAGCGATCAGCTGCCGAATTCACTCCTTCCACGCATCGCGGAAGCCGTCGTCCACGCCGACGCCGGTGGTGACGAGGTTCTTGACGTTGCAGCGATAGATGGTCGGGAAGTCCATCTCGAGCAGCCAGAGCACCGGCAGTTCGTCGGCCAGGACCTTCTGCACTTTGGTGTAAAGCTCCTGCCGCGCGCTGTCCGTCGGCGCGATCGCCGCCTGGGCGAAGAGCTTGTCGACCTCGGGATTGGAGTAGCCGCCGACATTGGCGAAGGGATTGCCCTTGGCGATGTTGGAGGTGATGTAGCTCCGCGCCACGCCCATTGCGGGGTCGCCGAGCTGGTAGAGGAAGTTGAAGTTGAGATCGAAGTCCCAGTTGCTGGCCTTCTGGGTCCAGCCGGGCACGTCGGTGTTCTCGACCTGCACCTTGACGCCGACATCCTCGAGGTTCTGCTTGATCGCCTCGGTCCAGCGCGTCCAGGTCTCGCCATAGGGCAGGTTGAGCAGGCGGATCGTCTCGCCCTTGTAGCCGGAGGCCTTGATCAGCTCCTTCGCCTTCTTCGGATCGAAGGCGTATTTCGGCACATCAGCCGAATAGAACTTGGTCTTCGACGAGATCGGGCCGGTCGGCAGCTTGCCGAGCCCGCCCCAGACGACCTCGCGGCCGAATTCGCGGTCGATCGCGTACATCAGCCCCTGCCGGAACTGCTTGTTGCCGAGAATGCCGTTGCGAACATTCGGGGTGAGCCAGGCATGGGGGGCGAACATCTCCCAGCCCTTGGTGGTCATGCAGGTGTTCGGCAGCTTGGCGAGGCGCGCCACGTCGTAGACGTCGACCGAGCCGCCAGTCAGCACGTCGACCTTGCCGGTCTCGTAGGCGACGGCGCGCGCCGCCGCATCGGGGATGATCTGCCAGTAGATCTCGTCGAGGTTCGGCTTGCCCTTCAGCCAATAGTTCTCGTTCTTGACGAGGTGGATGTAGGAGCCCTTCTTCCATTCCTTCAGCTTGAACGGACCGGTGCCGATCGGCGTGTTGTTGGCCGGGTTGGCGCGGTAGTCGGTGCCGTCGTAGATGTGCTTGGGGATCATCGGCGCGGAGGCGACCTCCTGCGTCATGATCATCGGGCCGAAGGGCTGCTTCAGCGTGATCTTCACGGTGAGGTCGTCGACCTTCTCGATCTTCTCGACCTGGGCGTTGACGATCGGGCGCCAGCGCGGATGGACCTCGCGCAGGAACTTGTCGAGGGTGAAGACGACGTCGTCGGCGGTGAACGGCTTGCCGTCGTGCCAGGTCACGCCCTCCTGCAGCTTGAAGGTGTAGACCTTGGCGTCGGCCGAGATTTCCCAGCTCTTGGCCAGCGAAGGCTGCGGCTCGAGCTTCTCGTTATAGCGCAGCAGGGATTCGTAGATGTTGCCGGCGACCATGTTGGTCGGGCCGTTCTGGTTCAGCCCCTGCATCAGCATCGGCGGCTCGGGCTGGACGACGACGTGGACCGTGCCGCCCTTCTTCGGTTCCTGCGCCTGCGCCACGCCGAGCGCCAGGACGGAGGCGGCGAGCGCCAGGCCAAATCTCAATCCGGTCATCGTCGTTCTCCCCCGTTCGTTCATTGGCAGCCGGTTCGGGCGGATCGCACCCGATCGGGCGCCCGTTGGCAAGCTCGGCCGTCATGAAAGCGAGAGACAAAATCCGTGTCAATGCTTGACATGGCGTGTTATTAGGCGACACGCTCAGCAAACGACCATGGCGCAGCCTTCACTTGCAATGAACTGGAAAGACGAGGACAGGGCTGCGCAATTGCCGCCGGGCGTGCCGATCGTCCGCGCCGTCGACCGCGCCATCGCCTTGCTCAGGGCTTTCCGCCCGGAACAGCCGCGGCTCGGCCTCAGCGAGCTGGCCCGTCTGGTCGGGCTCGACAAGGGTACGACACGACGGCTGCTGCTGACGCTGCAGCTCAACGAACTCGTCGAATATGACGAGCACTCGCAGAGTTATGCGCTGGCCGTCGGGCTGATCGAGCTCGGCAGCGCCGTGACGACCGGGCGCGAACTGCGCGACATCGCCGGCCCCTATCTGACCGAGATCGCCGAGAAGACCGGCGCGACGGCCTTCATCTGGGTCCATATCGCCGGGCGCGGCCTTTGCGTCGATCGGGTGCGCGCCTCGCTGCCGCATGTCGACGCGACCTGGTTCGCGGTCGGAGCGCAAGCGCCGCTCAATTGCGGCGGCGGCCCGCGCGTGCTGCTTGCCTATCTCGACGACGATCAGCGCCGGATCGCCTTGTCGCTCGATCTGCCCAAGCGCGCGCCGGCGAGCCAGACCGATCCGGAGCTGCTCTGGCGCGAGGCCGATCGCATCCGCGCGCAGGGCTGGGAGCTGGCGGCCGACGATTTCTTCATTGGCCTGACCGGCGTCGGCGTGCCGATCTTCGACCGCTCGGGCGCGCTCGCAGGGGCGCTCAGCATCTCCTCGCTGACCTCGATCGTCGCGCCGCAAGGGCATCCGGTGCATCTCGACGCATTGCGCGACGCGGCCGCGCGGATCGGCGCGCGGCTGCTGCCGGGGTGAGCTAGCGCTCGATCCTGGTCGAGAGGATGATCGAGGACATGGTGCGCTCGACGCCTTCGAGAGCGCCGATCCGGTCGATCAGCCCGTCGAGCTCGCCGATCGCGGGCGCGACCACCACGGCGATCATGTCGAACTGGCCGCTGACCGAATGCAGTGTCCTGATCTCTGGAATGCGGCGCAACTCCGCCTCGACGCGGCCGGCGAGCTTCGGCAGGGCGGTGATCAGCACATGCGCCTTGACCTGGCCCTTCTCGTAATCCTCCGAGAGCCGCGCCGTATAGCCGGCGACGATGCCCCGGCGCTCGAGCCGCTCGATCCGGCTCTGCACCGTCGTGCGCGACAGGCCGAGCTTGCGGCCGAGCTCGGCCACCGGCGCGCGGGCGTTCTCGGTGAGCAGGGTCAGGAGCTGACGATCGGTCGAGTCTATCGGCATAATCACGAAAGCTTACGGCGTTTCGCTGAAAAATCCCATATGAATCGTCGCGTCGCCGGCTTCTAACCGACGAAGCCCTGAGCGAATCTGTCTTCAGAAACAGATTCATCGGGGGAACCATGAGAAACGTGGTCGTCATCGGCGCCGGCAAGATCGGCGCAACCATCGCTGACCTGCTCGGCGCCACCGGGGATTACCGCGTGGTGATCGCCGACCGCTCCAACGAACAGCTCGCCGCGATCAGGACCAGCCCGACGATCTCGACCCGCCGGGTCGACATCACCGACGCCGCCGAGCTCGCGCAGGTGCTGAACGGCGCCTTCGCCGTGCTCTCGGCCGCACCTTACGACCTGACGACGCGCATCGCCGAGGCCGCCGCGGCGCAAGGTGTTCACTATCTCGACCTGACCGAGGACGTCGCCTCGACCCGTCGCGTCAAGGAGCTGGCGCTGACCGCAAAGGCGGCGCTGATCCCGCAATGCGGGCTGGCGCCGGGCTTCATCTCGATCGTCGCCGCCGATCTCGCTCGCGACTTCGATCAGCTCGACAGCTTGAAGCTGCGCGTCGGCGCGCTGCCGCAATATCCGTCCAATGCACTGAACTACAACCTGACCTGGAGCACGGACGGGGTCATCAACGAGTATTGCGAGCCCTGCGAAGCCGTCGTCAACGGCGAGCGTGTGCTGGTGCCGGCGATGGAGGAGCGCGAGGAGTTCTCGCTCGACGGCGTCACCTACGAGGCCTTCAACACCTCCGGCGGGCTCGGCACGCTCTGCGACACGCTCGCCGGCAAGGTGCGCACGCTGAACTACCGCACCATCCGCTATCCCGGCCATTGCGCGATCATGAAGGCGCTGCTGCAGGACCTTCGCCTCGGCGAACGCCGCGACGTGCTGAAGGACATCTTCGAGAACGCCCTGCCGAGCACGCTGCAGGACGTGGTCGTGATCTTCGTCACCGCCAGCGGCCGGATGAACGGGCGGCTGACGCAGCAGACCTATGCCAACAAAGTCTACAGCGCCGTGGTCGGCGGCGTGATGCGCAGCGCCATCCAGATCACCACGGCGTCCGGCATCTGCGCGGTGCTCGACCTGCTGGCGCAGGGCAAGCTGCCGCAGAAGGGCTTCGTCAAGCAGGAAGACATCGGCTTCGACGCCTTCCTCGCCAACCGCTTCGGCCGCGCCTATGCCCGCCCCGAGGATCTCGGCCACGCGCCCGGCGAGAGCCACGCGGTCCGCGCCGCCTGAGCCGGCCCAAGCATATTTGCCCCCGCCCCGCAAGCGGGCCGACGTCAGGGGGCACATGAACGGGTCCGGGCTGGCAAACACCCGGACCCACGCTACAAAACAAAAAAATGGTTCCATAGGGAACGTTTCGGGGAAACGATCGAACGATGGCCAGACGCGTCCTGATCGCGGAATTCATGCACGAGACGAACACATTCAGTGTTCAGCTCACCGATGAGGCGGTGTTCCGCCATCACGGGGTCTTCCGCGACAATGAGGTGCCTGCCGCCTTCCAGGACACGCGAACCTCGATGGGCGCCGCTTTCGAAGCCGCCGAGAAGTTCGGCTGGAGCCTTGTCCACCCGCTCGTCACCGGAGCCAACCCGTCAGGCCGCGTCACCGACGCGGCGTTCGACGTCTTTGCCGGGATGATCGCTTCCGCCTGCGAGCGGCTCGACGGCGTACTGCTGCATCTGCACGGCGCGATGGCGACCGAGAGTTCGGACGATGGCGAAGGCGAGCTCCTGAAGCGTATCCGCGCCAAGGTCGGCCCCGATGTGCCGATCGTCGCCATCCTCGATTTGCACGCGACGCTCACCCAGCTCATGGCCGACAACGCCAACGCGCTGATCTCCTACCGGACCTATCCGCATATCGACCAGTACGAGCGGACCTGGCAGGGCGCCGAATTGCTGGAGCGGGCGATGCGGGGAGAGATCAAGCCGCGCGTCGCGGTGGCGCGCCGGCCGATCCTCTACGCACTCGACGGCGGACGCACGACCTCGCCGCCCTTCATGGAACTGCTGCGCCGCGGCGATGTGCTGGAAGCGTCGGGCGACGCGCTCGTGGTCAGCGTCCAGGCCGGCTTCTCCTCGGCCGATGTCCACGATATCGGCCCTTCCATCGCCGTCACCCATGACGATCGCGGCAAGGCGCAGGCCATCGCCGAGGAGCTGATGGACTATGCCTGGGAGCAGCGGCACTTCTCCTCGATCCACTTCACTCCGCTGAAGGAGGCGATGGCCAGGGCCAAGGCGGGCGAAGGCACGCTTGGCCCGGAAGCCGGCGGCAGGCCGGTGGTGATCTCCGACTATTCCGACAATCCCGGCTCCGGCGCCTATGGCGACGCGACCAATCTGCTGCGCTCCGTGCTCGACGCCGGCCTCAAGAATGTCGGCTTCCATGCGATCCGCGATCCGGAAGCGGCGCTCGCAGCGCAGGCAGCTGGCGTCGGCAATCGTGTCAGGCTGAAGCTCGGCGGCAAGGTCGACCCGAACACCGGCGGCAGCCCGCTCGATCTCGACGCCCATGTCGTGGCGCTGACCGACGGCCATTTCATCTGCTACGGGCCAATGGCCGGCGGTGTCTGGCGCAATTACGGGCTCTCGGCGCTGCTGCGGGTCGACGATGTCGAGATCATCGTCATCACCCATAACGGCCAGGCGACCGATCTCGCCCAGTTCACCTCGCTCGGCGTCGACCCCACCCGGAAATCGACCGTCATCGTCAAGTCGATGCAGCATTTCCGCGCCGCCTTCGAGCCGATCGCGCGCGAGGTGATCGAGGTCGACACCGGCGCGCTCTCGACCAAGAACTTCAAGGAGCGGCCCTACCAGAAGGTGCGCCGTCCCATCTTTCCGCTCGACGATATCTGAGAGGCGAGGTGCTGACCGATAACCCCGCCTCGTACCGTCCTCGCGCGACGAAAAATGGCCCGATCTGCGAAAAGATATGGCCCGCTTGGTCGCGCGCGATGCCAGATCGCGACATACCGTCTTTGGTCGTGGACATTGCGGGTGGGACTTGGGTGGACGGCACGAAATCAACGAGTTGCGTTGGCTTTTTGACCGGGCGACCGACCTCATGAGACCCGGCCGCAAGGTGCCGGCGAAGACAGTCTAGGCAGGAGAAGACCATGGTGGTTCAGGCCGATATCGTGCTGCGCGGCGGGCCGATCTGGTGCGGGCGCGAGGAGGGCGTCGTCGAGGCGCTGGCGATCTTCCGCGACAAGGTGCTGGCCGCCGGCAAGGAGGCCGAGCTCGCCGATCTCGTCGGCCCCTCGACCAAGATCATCGACCTCGCCGGCCGGCTGGCGACGCCGGGACTGAACGATTCCCATCTCCATTTGATCTCGGTCGGCCTGACCATGGACTGGGTCGACGCCCGCCCTGCCGTGGCGCCGACGCTGGACGCGCTGCTCGGCCAGATCGCCAAGCGCGCTGCAAAGCTGAAGCCCGGTGAGTGGGTGCTGGCGCGCGGCTATGACCAGACCAAGCTCGACACCGGCCGCCATCCGTTCCGCGAGGAGCTCGACCGCGTCTCCCCGAACAATCCGGTGATGCTGGTCAGGACCTGCGGCCATATCTCGATCTGCAATTCCATGGCGCTCAAGCTCGGCGGCATCGACGAGACCTCGCCGACTCCGCCGGGCGGGCTGATCGAGCAGCAGAACGGCCGGCTCACCGGCCTGCTCGCGGAAAACGCCCGCGCTCCGGTCAAGGCCGCGATCCCGGAGCCGAGCGAGGAGCAGCTCCTGGCGGCGATCGAGCGCGGCGGCAATTATCTGCTCTCACTCGGGATCACCAGCTGCATGGATGCGGCGGTCGGGATGGTCACGGGCTTCAACGAGATCGCGGCCTATCACAAGGCCAAGCGCGACGGCCGCCTGCCGGTGCGCACCTGGCTCGCTCTGCTCGGCGACGAAGGCCGCTCGATCGTGCCGCAATGCCATGAAGCGGGACTGATCTCCGGCACCGGCGACGAGATGCTGATGATCGGCGCGGTCAAGATCTTCCTAGACGGCTCGGCCGGCGGACGCACCGCCTGGATGAGCGAGCCCTATCTCGGCGAGGACAAGACCACCGGCGTCCAGATGCTCTCGGACGAGGAGCTGGAGCGGCAGGTGCTCGACGCCCATGCCAAGGGTTACCAGCTCGCCTGCCACGCCATCGGCGATGCGGCGATCGAGCAGTTGATCACCGCCTATGAGAAGGCGCTCAAAGCCCATCCCGATCCGGACCGGCGCCACCGCATCGAGCATTGCGGCTTCTCGACGCCGCAGCAGCACGAGCGGATGGTCAAGGCCGGCATCTACCCCTGCCCGCAGCAGGTCTTCATCCATGATTTCGGCGACGCCTACGTCAAGGTGCTCGGCGAGGAGCGGGCACTGCCGAGCTATCCGTTCCGGACCTGGTTCGATCTCGGCCTGAAGCCGGCGACCGGGAGCGACGCGCCGGTCTGCGATCCCGACCCGTTCCCGAACTTCCACACCATGCTGACGCGCCAGACCTGGCGCGGCACGGTGATGGATGAGCGCCAGCGCGTCTCTATCGAGGAAGCGCTGCAGGCCTATACCGAATACGGCGCCTTCTCGCAGAAGCAGGAAGCGGTGAAGGGCAAGCTCAAGCCCGGCTTCCTCGCCGACGTCGCAGTGTTCTCGCGCGACCTGCTCTCGGCTTCGCCGGAGGAAATCTTGAAGGATACGCGCTGCGACCTGACCATTCGCGGTGGCAAGGTCGTCTACACACGGTCAGGCAGCGCCGCCTGAACGCGCTGCGCAATGAAAACAATAAGACAGGGCGTGAAAGCCCGCTATGGTCTCAAATGAAACGAATACCGGCACCGACTAACGGCGCCGGCCTGAAGGTTCCACGGACAAATTGGGAGGTTTCGACGTGTTGAAAAAGCTTGCCTTCACGACCGCGCTGACATTCGCGGCCTTCACCCTGCAGGCGCAGGCCCAGGAGCCGCGCCGCGGCGGCACGATCCGCTTCACCGCGCCCTATGGCGCCTCCTTCGTCAGCAATGACAGCCATGTCTCGAACCAGATCCAGGACGAGATCTACGGCTATGCCCTGCACGGCATGCTCTACAAATGGGATGCCAAGAACGGCAAGCCGGTGCTCGACATCGCCGAGAGCGTCCAGGTTTCGGCCGACGGCAAGACCTATACCTACAAGCTGCGCGACAATGCGCTCTTCCACAACGGCCGCAAGCTGACGTCCGACGACGTCATCTGGTCCTATACCCGCATCATGGACGGGGCGAAGAACTATCCGGGCGCGCGCTATGTCGCCCGCATCGTCGGCGCGACCGATGTGCAGAAGGGCCAGGCCAAGGAGATCTCCGGCCTGAAGAAGATCGACGATTCCAGCTTCTCGATGACGCTGACCGACAAGGCCGATCCCGGCTACTTCCTGTTCCAGGCGCAGACCGCGATCCTGCCGGCCAAGGAAGCGCAGCAGCCCGGCTTCTTCGACAAGCCGATCGGCCTCGGGCCGTTCAAGTTCGTCGAGCACGTGCCGGGCTCGCGCATGGCCTTCGAGCGCTGGGACAAGTACTACCTCGCCGGCAAGCCCTATGCCGACAAGCTGGTGATCTCGCCGATGGGCGAGGCCGCGGCGCGTGACGTCGCCTTCCGCAACAAGGAAGTCGACGTCTCGATCCTGGGCTCGACCCAGTACGTCGCCTACAAGGCCGACCCGAACCTGTCGAAGGGCATTTTGGAGGTCGCCGAGGTCTTCACCCGCAACATGGGCATGAACCCGACCTTCAAGCCCTTCTCGGACAAGCGCGTGCGTCAGGCGATCAACTACGCCATCGACAGCGACCTGATCATCAAGCGTCTCGTCCGCGACAAGGCCTATCGCGCCGCGAGCTGGCTGCCGCTGTCCTCGCCCGCCTTCGACAAGGACGCCAAGCCCTACGCCTTCGATCCGGACAAGGCCAAGAAGCTGCTGGTCGAGGCCGGCTATCCGGATGGCTTCGAGTTCGAATGGACCGCGACGCCGAATGAGAGCTGGGGCGTTCCGATCGTCGAGGCGACGATCCCGATGCTCGCCAAGGTCGGCATCAAGGTGAAGGTCAAGCCGGTCGAGACCTCGGCGCTCGGCGGCGTGGTCGTGGGCGGCGACTTCCAGGCCTATATCTGGTCGAACACCTCGGGCCCGGACTCGCTGACGGCGCTGAAGTGCTTCCACTCCTCGACGCCGCGCTCGTCCTGCAACTACACCACCTTCAAGAACCCGGCCTATGACAAGCTGATCGACGACGCCTCGAACGAGGCCGATGCGGCCAAGCAGCTCGACCTCCTGAAGAAGGCCAACGCCATGCTGCAGGAGGAGGCCCCGGTCTGGTTCTTCAACTACAACAAGGCGGTGATGGCCTATCAGCCCTGGCTGCACGGCCTCCAGCCGAATGCGACCGAGCTCGCGCTGCAGCGCTATGAGGAGCTCTGGATCGACACCACCTCGCCTGCGGCGAAGTAAACCCATCCCGAGCCCCCGCCGTCCCCAGGCGGCGGGGGCTTGTCCGCCTCCGCCCGTCGGCCACGTCCCGACGCTCAGGAGCCTATCGTCATGTTGCCTTATGTCTTTCGCCGGCTGCTGCAGGCGATCCCGATCCTGCTGGCAGTCGCCGCGCTGATCTTCGTGATGTTCAGCGTCATCCCCGGCAATTTCGCCACCAGCCAGATGGCTGACGGCCGCAGCAATATCGACGCTGCGACGATCGCGCGGATGAATGAGCAGTTCGGCCTCAATGATCCGCTGCCGCTGCGCTTCGCCAAATATGTCGGCGGGCTCGCGACCTTCGATCTCGGCGATTCCTTCCGTACCCGCCAGCCGGTCACCGCGCTGATCGGAGAGAGGCTCTGGCCGAGCCTGCAGCTGGCGCTCGCGGCCATGGCCTTCGCCATCGTCATCGGCGTGCCGCTCGGCTTCTTCGCAGCACTGAAACCGGGGAGCTGGGTCGACATGCTCTCGATGGTCTTCGCGGTCTCCGGGCTATCGCTGCCGATGTTCTGGCTCGGCCTGCTCTTGATGTACGCCTTCGCGCTGACGCTGAACTGGTTCCCGAGCTTCGGCTATGGCAACGGCGATCCGCGCTACATCGTGCTGCCGGCGATCGCGCTCGGCGTCTCGCCGCTGGCCCTGCTGGCGCGTACCTCCCGCGCCGCCGTGCTCGAGATCCTGCACGCCGACTTCGTCCGCACCGCACGCGCCAAGGGCGCGAGTTCCTACCGCGTCATGCGCTGGCACGTCGCGCGCAATGCGCTCGTCATCGTGCTGACCACGCTCGGCCTCCAGTTCGGCTCGGTGCTCGGCCAGGCCGTCGTGGTCGAAAAGCTCTTCGCCTGGCCCGGCCTCGGCTCGCTGCTGGTCGACAGCGTCACCTGGCGCGACATCCCGGCGGTGCAGGGCTGCATCCTGACGATCGTGCTCTTCTTCCTCGTCGTGAACATCGCCGTCGACGTGCTCTGCGCCGTCGTCGATCCGCGCATCAAGTACAGCTAGGCTCACCGATGAAGTTCCGTGCCAACCTCTGGATCGGCGCCACCTGCTTCGCCCTCGTCGTCGCAGGCGGCGTGTTCGCCCCCTGGCTCGCCCACACCGATCCGGTGATGGACGCCAATCTGATGAACGCCGAGATCCCGCCCGGCTCCGAATTCTGGTTCGGCACCGACGCGCAGGGCCGCGACATCTACAGCCGCGTGCTGCATGGCGCGCGCATCTCGCTGACGGTCGGCATCGTCTCGCAATTGATCAACACCTGCATCGGCGTCGCGCTCGGCCTCTCCGCCGCTTATTGGGGCGGCTGGTGGGACGATTTCGTCAACGGCCTCACCAATATGATGCTCGCCATCCCCTCGCTGATCTTCGCGCTGGCGATCATGGCGATCCTGCAGCCGGGCCTGACCAGCCTGCTGATCGCGCTCGGTCTGACCAACTGGTCGTTCACCTGCCGGCTGACGCGGGCGGCGACGCTGTCGGTCAAGCAGCTCGGCTATGTCGAGGCGGCGAAATCCCTCGGCTACGGCACCTTCCGGATCATGTTCAGGCAGATCCTGCCGAACATCGCCGGCCCGATCATCGTGATCGGCACGCTCGGCATGGGCGGCGCCGTGCTCGCCGAAGCCTCGCTTTCCTTCCTCGGCCTCGGCATCCGCCCGCCCTTCCCGAGCTGGGGCTCGATGCTCTCCGATGCACGCGACCAGATCTCGACCGCGCCGTGGATCTCGATCTTCCCGGGCCTCGCCATCTTCCTGACGGTGCTCGGCCTCAACCTGCTCGGCGACGGGCTGCGTGACATCCTCGATCCGCATTCGCAGACCCGCAAGGCCTGAGCCTTCCTTCCGACGAAAGACCTCGCCCGTGACCACGACCGATCTCGACGACGGCCCCCTCGAAACCATCAGCTTCGTCGGATTGAAGCCCGGCCCGAAGCTGATCGTCACCGGCGCAGTCCACGGCAACGAGCCCTGCGGGCCGACCGCGATCCGCCGCGTCATCGAGGAGTGCCGAAGCGGCAAGATCAAGATCTTGCGCGGCGAAGTTACCTTCCTGCCTGTCACCAATCCCAAAGCCTTCCGCCAGAAGACCCGCGAGGGCGATCGCAACTTCAACCGCGACCTGCGCGAGCGGCCCTTGGCCGGCGATTACGAGGACCGGATCGGCAACCCGGTCTGCGCGCTGCTGCGCCGGCACGATGCGCTGCTCGACATCCACTCCTTCCGGCAGGAGGGCGAGCCCTTCGTCTTCTTCGGCCCGTCCAACAACCGCGGCGAGCTCGAGCCTTTCGCCCGGGCAGAGGAAGAGATGGCGCTCGCTTCGTGCCTCGGCGTCTCCACGGCGATCCATGGCTGGCTCGACAACTATGCCAGGCTGCTCGACATCCGTGCCCGCCTGCCGGTGCCCCGTCTCAACGTCACCGAGGGCTATGGCACCACCGAGTTCATGCGTTTCGTTGGCGGCTATGCGGTGACGCTGGAATGCGGCACGCATGACGATCCCAAGGCTGCCGATATCGGCTACGCCGCGATCCGCAACACGCTGGCGCAATTGCAGCTGGTCGATGCGGCGCTGCCGAAGCCCGCTTTGCGCGACGTGATCGAGATGGTCGAGGTCCTGCTCTGCGAGACGGAAGGCGACCGGGCCGAGGCGGGCTGGCGCACGGGCGATGCGGTCAAGGCCGGCGCCACCCTCGCCCACCGCGCCGATGGAACGAAGGTGACGGCGCCGCGTGACGGCTACATCATCTTCCCGAACACCGCGCCCAAGCTGGGCGAGGCGATCTGCCATTTCGGCATCGCCAGCGGCCGGCACATCGCGACGCCATAAGCCGCCCGCCCTGTCCGACGATCAGAAGATCTTCATGCGCGCCGAGAGCATGAAGGTCGTCGGCGCGCCCGGCATGTTGTAGCCCTCGGTCGTGCCGAGCGCCGAGACGAAATAGCGCCGGTTGAGGGCGTTCTGCAGGGTTGCGGTGACGTCCCAGCGCTCATTGCGCCAGCCGGCGCCGAGGTCGAAGGTCACGTAGCCCGGCAGCCGGGTGATGTTGTACTGCGAGGCGAAGCGCTCGCTTTCGGCATGGACGCCGGCGGCGACATAGAACCCCTTCGGCAATTCGCGCTTGATCCAGAGATGGGCGCTGTGCTGCGGCAGCAGCGCCGGCCGGTTGCCGTTGACCGGCAGGCCGGTGGGGCCGCGGTCGCCGGCATTCCGGATCTCGCCGTCGAGATAGGTGTAGCCGCCAGTGACCGACCAGTTCGGCAGGATCTCGCCGGCGACCGAGAGCTGGAGGCCGCGCACCCGCTGGGTGCCGATGTCGATCGCCACGGTCGGGTTCGACGGGTCCGAGCCCTGGACGTGGTTCTGCTCCATGTCGAACAAAGCGAACGAGATGTTCGCCTTGTCGTTGAGGTCGTATTTCGCGCCGACCTCGTAACCCGTCGTCCGCTGCGGCGAGGAGGCGTCGGCGCCACGCCGGAAGGCGACGAAATCTGCGAGCGGCTGGAAGGACTGGCTGTAGGAGGCGTAGAGCGAGAGCTGCTGCCAGGGTTGGTAGACCAGGCCGGCGCGCGGACTGAAGGTCCGGTCGGTACGCTCCAGATCAATATTGGCTGCGGTCTTGTCGTTGCGCTTCTGGCTGATCCAGTCGAGGCGGCCGCCGAGCATCAGCTTGAGCTGCGGGGTGAGCTCGACCAGGTCCTGGACATAGAGGCCGACGGTGCGGAACTCGTTGCGGGCGTTCGTGCCCGGCAAGGTCGCGGGCGAGATCGTCTGGAACGGCACCAGTTGCGGCGCGAACAGCGAATAGGTCGCGACGCCATTGCGGCCGAAATTCTGCTCCCGCTTGTCCTGGCCGTTGACCTCGACGCCGTAGAGCACCGTGTGGTTCATGCCGAGGATGGTCGTCTTCTGCGTCAGCTCGTTCTGCCAGGTGGCACCGGTCTCGCGGCGGGTGCGGTGCGCCAGGTCCAGCGTGACCGTCGGATTGGCGCCGGCGGTCGGCGTGCTCCAGGTGACATAGTTCCGGTCGAGCGCGAAATCGTAGAAGCGGAAGCCGCTGCGCCAGGACAGGCTGTCGTTGAAGCGATGGTCGAAGGTGACGGTGACGCCGCCGACATCGAAGGTGTTCTTGGTCTGCTTGTCGCCGATCGCCGAGCCGTAGAAGGTCGAGCGCGGCACGCGCGCCGGCTTGCCGTTGAGGGACGGGATACCGAGATCGGCGAGCCGGTCGTCGTGCAGATAATCGCCCTGGATCGTCAGCTTGCTGTCCGGGGTGAGATTCAGCAGCAGCGACGGCGCCACGGCCTGGCGCTGCAGGAAGAACTGGTTGCGGAAGCTCTCGGAATCCTCGACGGCGCCGGTCACCCGGAAACGGGCGAAGTCATTGGCGCTCTTCATGCCGAAATCGAACTCGGTCCGACGCTGCCCGCCCGAGCCAAGCGTCAGGCCGATCGTGTTGACCGGTTCGGCCTGCGGCTTCTTGGTGATGCGGTTGATGAGGCCGCCGGGCGAGCCGCGGCCATAGAGCACGGAAGCCGGCCCCTCCAGCACCTCGACCCGCTCGATGTTCGAGAGGTCGCGATAATAATAGGCATCGTCGCGCAGCCCATCGACATACTGGTCGGCCAGCGCCGAGAAGCCGCGCACGCGCACCTCGTCGCGCTGGCCGTCGCCGACCGCGACGCTGACGCCCGGCGTGTAGCGCAGGGCGTCCTGCAGGCTTACCGCATTCTGCTCGTCGAGCTGCTGGCGAGGGACCGCATAGACCGTCTGCGGAATGTCGCGCGCCAGGATCGGCAGCTTCGCGCCGGTGGTCACGACGGGCGCGTAATAGCCGATCGCCGCGTCGCCCTCGCCCCGGACCTCGATCGTGTCGAGCTCGATGCCGCCCCCGGTGGAAGCGGGCTGCGTCGCACCTCGTCCGCCCGGCGCCTGCTGGGCGCGACCATCGACGACCGGCAAGCTGGCTAGCGCCACCGAGAGCAGGAACAGTGTCTTGGACGAGCGGCGGCGGAAATGAGGCATAGGAGCAGCAATCATGAAGGAACAAGTGCCGACGCCTTCTGCCCCGCGGCGGCGCTCGTCAAGTATCCCTTTGATAATAATCAGTATTATTTGATTATAATAATTCCAAATTCTAGCTCTGCACGATCGACGAAGAGCCACAAAACTTCACATGCCCGAACACTGGTGAAATCCCTGCGATTCAGATCAGAGCCATCCGCAGCACCGTCTCGACCACATGGTTTCGGCGCTTTTCGCGGATGGCAGGTTCAGCGGTGTCACGGCTGAACAGCTCTCGAACAGTCGCCTGATTGGAGACGTTGAAGAAGCCGAGCGCGGCAATGGTCAGGTGGATGTCGAGCGGGTCCAAACCCACACGGAATACGCCCTCATCCACGCCGCGCTGGTAAATCTCCCGGACCGTCTCGATCGCCGGCTGGTTGAGCGGGCCGATCGTCCGCGATCCCTGAAGATGACGGGCATGATGGATGTTCTCGACCATGATCAGCCTGACATAGCTGGGGTCGTCGGCATGATAGTCGAAGCTGGCGGCGACCAGTTTCGCAAGCGCCTCGTGCGGCGGCAAAGCGGCGAGATCGAGCTTTCGCTCACTGTCGCGCATGCGCTGATAGGCGTCCTCGAGGACGGCACGGTAGAGCCCTTCCTTGTCGCCGAAGTAGTAGTAGATCATGCGTTTGCTGGTCGCTGTGCGGGCGGCGATCTCGTCGACCCGGGCGCCGCTCAGCCCCTTCTCGACGAACTCCATCCGGGCCGCTGCAAGGATGTCGCGCCGCACTCCATCGGGATCCTGCGTCCAGCTCGCCGCCCTGTCCCGTGCCTTGCCTGCCCGTTTCATCGTCTGCCTCGCTCGCAGCCAGCTTAGCGCACCGAGAACAAATGGACCATCCGGTTAATTTTATTTGACCAAATGGACCATCCGGTTCATTTGAAGGAGAAGCCGGATGATCCGAGAGCCCGGCGGCCGATCACCGGCAACAACACATGCGTCCAGGGAGCTGCCCATGTCCCGCCTCGTCTACGTCCTCAACGGCCCGAACCTGAACCTGCTCGGCAAACGCCAGCCGCATATCTACGGCTCGGAGACCCTGGCCGATGTCGAGGATGCCTGCCGGGCACTGGCCATGGAACTCGATCTCGATATCCGCTTCCACCAGTCGAACCGCGAATACGAGATCATCGACTGGATCCACGAGGCGCGCGAGCAGGCCGTCGGCATCGTCATCAACCCCGGCGCCTTCACCCACACCTCGGTCGCCATTCTCGACGCGCTCAACGCCTTCGACGGCACGGTGATCGAGTGCCATATCTCGAACGTGCACAAGCGCGAGAGTTTCCGGCACCATTCCTACATGTCGCTGCGCGCCGACGGCGTCATCGCCGGCTTCGGCACGCAGGGCTACCAGCTCTCGCTGCGCCGGGTCGCCAAGCTCGCTGACGAGAAGAAGGACTGACCGCGTCATGACTTCCATCAAGCTGGCCGTCATCGGCGCCGGGCTGATCGGCCGGCGCCATGCCGAGCATGTCGCGGCGGAGCCGCGCGCCATCCTGTCGGCAGTGGTCGACCCGACGCCCGCGGGCCGCGCGGTCGCAGCGGCACTGGGCGCGCCCTGGTTCTCGTCCTTCGCCGAGATGCTGGAAGCGGACCGGCCCGACGGGCTGATCATCGCGACTCCGAACCAACTCCATGTCCGCAATGGACTGGAGGCGATAGAGGCCGGCATTCCGGCGATCGTCGAGAAACCGCTGGCGGACGATCTCGCCGAGGGCGAGCGCCTCGTCGTGGCGGCAGAGAAGGCCGGCGTGCCACTGCTCACCGGCCATCACCGACGCTACAATCCGATGATCCGCAAGGCCAAGGAGATCATCGACTCCGGCCGGCTCGGGCAGGTGCTGGCGCTCAGCGGGCATTTCTGGCTGATGAAGCCCGACGACTACTTCGAGGTCGGCTGGCGGCGCGAAAAGGGGGCGGGACCGATCCTGCTCAACCTGATCCACGATGTCGACCTGTTCCGCTATCTCGGTGGTGAGATCGTCTCGGTGCAGGCGCATGTGTCGAACGCCGTGCGCGGCCATGCGGTCGAAGAGACCGCCGCGATCCTGCTGCGCTTCGCCAATGGCGTGCTGGGGACGGTCACCGTCTCCGACTCGATCGTGGCGCCGTGGAGCTGGGAGATGACCACCGGCGAGAACCCGGTCTATCCGCAGCAGGATCAGTCCTGCTACCAGATCGGCGGCACGCACGCCTCGCTGACCATCCCACAGCTCGAGATCTGGTCCAATCCCGGCAAGCGCAGCTGGTGGGAACCCTTGGTGCGCGAGCGCGTGCCTGTCGTGCAGGAGGACCCACTGAGGGCCCAGGTCCGGCATTTCTGTGACGTCATCCGCAACGGCGCGACACCGATTGCCTCCGGCCGCGAGGGCCTGAACACGCTGAAGGTGATCGCCGCGGTGCAACGCTCTGCCGAGACCGGCGCGATGATCGAGCTCGGTCGATAGCTAGTAGTGGAAAGTCCAGAGCAGACTCTCGCTCAGCCCCTTCAGCGCCTCGACAGCGTCGGGGCGCTCACGCGCCAGCGTGGTGATCAGCGCATCGGCCACCGCGAAGGCGGCGGTCGGCGAATTCGGCAGGAAGCTGTTGCGGGCGGGGGCGAAGAACGTCATGTCCGCCAGCGGCACCAGCGGCGATGAAGGGCCATCGGTGAGCGCGATCAGGACGACGCCGCGCTTCTTGGCGAATTTGGCGAGCTCGAGCGTGGCGCGCGAATAGCGCGGCAGCGAGATCGCGATGACGACGTCCTCCGGGCCGGCCGAGAGCATGTGGCGGACGGCGCGCTCCGGTCCTCCCCGCGAGGAGGCGAAGACGACCTCGGCGTCGAGATAGAGCGCGAGCCCATCCTCCAGGAAGGCGCCGACATAGTGGCTGGCGCCGGAGCCGACGATGAAGATCCGGCGCGCCTTCAGCATAAGGCCGATGGCGCGGTTGACCGTCTCCTCCTCCAGCGTCGCGATCGCCTCGTCGAGATTGGCGGCCTCGCCCTTCAGCGTCGTCGCCATGGTGGCGAAGACCGAGCCTGCCGCAGCGCGAGCGCCGGCGAGACCTTCGACCGGTGCGAGCGCGACCTTCAGCGCCGTCGACAAGGCGGCACGGAAGTCACCGTAGTTGCGGTAGCCCAGCGCCCGGACGAAGCGGGTCACGGTTGCGGTCGAGGTGCCGCTCTTCTCGGCCAGCCCCTCGATCGTCACGGTCGCGGAATCGAGCGGACTCTGCAGCACGAAATCGGCCGCCTTGCGATGGCCCTCGCTCAGCGAGGGGTAGATTCGGGCGATGCGGTTGGCGAGGTCCGTCGTCGGCTTCAGGGCGCGTGACATGGCTCTCCCGCTGATTGACGTCGGATCATTTTCATGTTTGCTACCGCGTGAAAATAAAGCTGTCAAAACGACCAGCTACGGGAACGGAGACCGACCGATGCGTCAGCGCGCGCTCATCACCATCCTGCTCGGCGCCAGCATGCTGAGCGCGCCCGCCATGGCGCAGACCCTGCGCATCGCGCTCGCCTCCGAGCCGACCGCCGTCGACCCGCATTATCACGAGCTGACCCCCAACAACGCGCTCGCGGCGCACATCTTCGACAACCTTGTCCTGCAGGACGAGATGCAGGCCCTGAAGCCGGGCCTCGCCACCTCCTGGGAGAATGACGGCAAGAACCGCTGGACCTTCAAGCTGCGCCAGGGCGTCAAGTTCACCAATGGCCAGCCTTTCGGCGCACAGGATGTCGTTTTCACCTTCTGCCGCACGCTGAAGAACGAGACCAAGGTCTCCGACTCCTTCGCCGATGTCACCAGCAACTTCGCCAAGGTCGAAACACCCGACGCCAGCACGCTGGTGATCGAGACCAAGGTGCCGGAGCCGCTGCTGCCCAATTTGCTCTCCAGCCTGCCCATCCTCTCGGCCTCGATCGTCCAGCACGGCGAGATCAAGTACGACGTCGCCAACAATTGCGGCGTCACCTCGCCCTGGCCGGCGGTCAACAACTTCAACGACGGCACGATGGCGATCGGCACCGGGCCGTACAAGCTGAAGTCCTATGTCCGGGGCTCGGCGATCGAGCTTGAGCGCAACGCTGACTACTGGGGCGGCCAGCAGCCCTGGGCCACCGTGCGCTTCCTGCCGGTGACCAATGCCGGCCCGCGCCTCGCCGGCCTGCTCGCCGGCGACTACGACGTGATCGAGAATCCGGCGGCGCGCGACCTTGCCCGGATCAAGAGCGACAAGCGCTTCGGCTCTGTCATCACGCCCTCGACCCGCGTGGTCTATTTCCAGCTCGACGTCGCCCGCGACGAGAGCCCCTTCGTCAAGGCGCCCGACGGCAAGAACCCGCTGAAGGACGCCCGCGTGCGCAAGGCGATGTCGCTCGCTATCGACCGCGAGGCGATCGTCAAGCGCATCATGGACGGCGCCGCCGAGCCGGCCTACCAGTACCTGCCGACCGGCATGTTCGGCACGCTGCCGAACCCGCCCAAGCTCGCGTATGATCCCGCCGCCGCCAAGAAGCTGCTGGCCGAAGCCGGCTACCCCAACGGCTTCCAGCTGACGCTGTCCTCGACCAATGACCGCTACATCAACGACAGCCAGATCACCCAGGCCGTCGCGCAATACCTGACCCAGATCGGCATCAAGGCCGAGGTCGACGCGATGACGCGCGCGATCTACTTCCCGCGCCGCGCCAAGAAGGAATTCAGCGTGGCGATCGGCGGCTGGGGCTCGGCGACCGGCGAGGCCGCCTCGTTCCTGCGCCAGTGGCCGCCGACCCCGAACGAGGCCAAGACCCTCGGCGGCTCGAACTATGGTGGCTACAAGAACGACGAGTTCGACAAGGTGATCCGCGCCGCGGTCTCGGAGCTCGACGACAAGAAGCGCGCCGAACTGCTGCAGCAGGCGATGAAGCTCGTCCTCGACGACGGCGCCTTCATCCCGCTCCACTTCGAAAGCGGCATCTGGGCCTTCAAGTCCGAGCTTTCGGTCGCCGGCCGCGCCGACCAGTACATGCTCGCCATGTCGGTGAAGCCGGCGAAGTAAGCCGCCAAGCACTCGCCTGAGGCTCAGTGCCATGACCGCCTTCGTCCTGCAGCGGCTGATCCAGAGCGTGCTCGTGCTGCTCGCCGTCTCTATCGTGGTCTTCCTTGCCGTCTATGGCATCGGCGATCCCATAGAGCTCCTGGTCTCGCCCTCGGCCAGCGCGGCCGAGCGCGAGGCGCTGATCCGCCGCCTCGGGCTCGATTTGCCGGTCTGGCAGCAATACCTGACCTTCATGGCCAATGCGCTGAAGGGCGATCTCGGCCGCTCCTTCGTGCATGGTGTCCCGGCGTTGCAGCTGATCCTGCAGCGGCTCCCGGCGACCTTCGAGCTCGTGCTTCTGGCGATGACACTGGCGCTCGCCGCCGGCATCCCGCTCGGCCTGATGGCGGGACTGAACCCCGACAGCCGGCGCGCCCGCATCGTCATGGCCGGCACCGTGCTCGGCTTCTCGCTGCCGAGCTTCTGGAAGGGCATGATGCTGATCCTGCTCTTCGCCGTCTGGCTCGGCTGGCTGCCGACCGCAGGGCGCGGCGAGACAGTCTCGTTCCTCGGCATCCAGACCAGCCTTTTGACCTTGGACGGGCTGCAGCACATCGCCTTGCCCGCGCTCAACCTGGCGATCCCGAACCTCGCTCTGATCATCCGACTCGTCGCCGCCGGCACCACCGAGACCATGACGCAGGACTATGTGAAATACGCCCGCGCCAAGGGCGTCCGCCCGAAGCGCATCGTCAACCGGCACATCCTGCGCAACATCCTGATTCCGGTCGTCACCGTGGTCGGCGTCGAGTTCGGCAGCCTCGTCGCCTTCTCGACCATCACCGAAACCGTCTTCGCCTGGCCGGGCATGGGCAAGCTCCTGATCGACTCGGTCTACCAGCTCGACCGGCCGGTGGTCGTCGCCTATGTCCTGCTGGCGACGCTGCTCTTCGTCACCGTCAATTTCCTGGTCGACGTGCTCTATGCCGCGCTCGACCCGCGGGTGAAGCTCGCCGGAGAGCAGGCATGAGCCTGGATACTCCCCGCCTCGCCGGCCCCATCAAGGCCGATACGCCCCTGCGCGAGAAGGTGCTGCGCCATCTGCGCAACCGCCCGACGACGCGCGGCGCTGCCATCCTGCTCGGCATCATGGTGGTGCTCGCCTTGCTGGCGCCGTTCATCACGCCGCAGAATCCGCATGATCTCGGCTCGCTCAGCGTCATGGACAACCGGCTGGCGCCGGGCGAGCAGGGCATGAGCGGCTTCACCTTCTGGCTCGGCAGCGACGCGCAGGGCCGCGACATGCTCAGCGCCATTCTCTACGGCCTGCGCACCAGCCTGCTGGTCGGCCTCGCCTCGACCATCGGCGCGCTCTCGATCGGCATCCTCGCCGGCCTCGCCGCGGCCCAGTTCGGCGGCGTGGTCGACGCCATCATCATGCGCGTCGTCGACTTCATGCTCGGCTTCCCCTCGATCCTGGTCGCGCTGGTGCTGCTCGCCTCGATCGGCCGCGGGGTCGACAAAGTCATCCTCGCCATCGTGCTGGTGCAATGGGCGCAATATGCCCGTCTGATGCGGGCGGCGGCGCTAGTCGAGCGGCGCAAGGAATACATCGAGGCGGCCGTGAATTTCGGCTTGCCGACCCGCCACATCATGCTGGCGCACCTGCTGCCGAATTCGGTCGGCGCCGTGCTCGTCGTCGCCAGCATCAGCATCGCCTCGGCGATCACGCTGGAGGCGACGCTCTCCTTCCTCGGCGTCGGCGTGCCGGTAACGCAGCCCTCGCTCGGCCTGCTCATCGCCAACGGCTTCGAATTCCTGCTCTCCGGCGAATACTGGATCGCCGTCTTCCCCGGCATCGCGCTCGTGCTCCTGATCATGTCGCTCAACCTCGTCGGCGACCGCCTGCGCCGCAGCTTCAACGTGCGCGCATGAACGATGCCCCTCTCCTCTCCGTGCGCGGTCTCAAGACCGTGTTCCATGCTCAGGACGGCGCCTGGCCGGCGGTCGACGGCGTCGATTTCAGCGTCGCCAAGGGCGAGGTGCTCGGCCTCGTCGGCGAATCCGGCTCCGGCAAATCGGTGACCGGCTTCTCGCTGGTGCAGCTGATCGACCCACCAGGCGAAGTCGTCGCGGGCGAGGTGCTGTTCGACGGCGACGATCTGTGCGCCGCCTCGCAGGAGCGCCTGCGGCAACTGCGCGGCGACCGGATCGCGATGATCTTCCAGGACCCGCTGATGACGCTGAACCCGGTGCTCAGCATCGGCGAGCAGATGAGCGAGGCGATCCTCGAGCATCGCACCTGCAGCCGGCAGGAAGCGCTCGCCAAGGCGGCGAAGGCGCTGGCGCGGGTCGGCATCTCCTCCCCGGAAACACGCTTGAAGCAGTACCCACACGAATTCTCGGGCGGCATGCGCCAGCGCGTCGCGATCGCGACTGCGCTCCTGAACGATCCCGATCTGATCATCGCCGACGAGCCGACCACCGCGCTCGACGTCACCATCCAGGCGCAGATCCTCTACGAGGTGCAGAAGCTCTCGCGCGAGAGCGGTGCGGCGGTGATCTGGATCACGCATGACCTCGCTGTGGTCGCCGAGCTCGCCGACAGGGTGGCGGTGATGTATGCCGGCCGCATCGTCGAGATCGGCGAGGTCGAGACCGTGCTCGACCGGCCGCGCCATCCCTATACGCTCGGCCTGCTCAATTCCTCGGCCACCATGGTCGAGCCGGGCGAGCGCCTGCACCAGATCGACGGCATGGCGCCGCGCATCGACTCGCGCCCCTCCGGCTGCCCGTTCCGGCCGCGCTGCGAGCGGGCCTTGCCGGTCTGCGCCGACAGCGATCCGCAGCCGCAGGCCCATGACGGCCGCACCTTGCGCTGTCACAACCCCGTGCCGGATCAGGTGGCGGCATGAGCGAGACCCTGTTCGAGCTGCGCGGCGTCCGCAAATATTTCCGCGGCAAGGCCAACATGGCCGAGCGCATCCTGACCGCGATCGGCAAGCATGCGCCGCCCTCGACCCTGAAGGCGGTCGATGGCGTCGATCTCAGCGTCCGCAAGGGCGAGGTGCTCGGCCTCGTCGGTGAATCCGGCTGCGGCAAGTCGACCCTGGCGCGCATCGCCACCGGCATCCTGCCGCCGACCGAGGGCGAGGTCTTCTACAAGGGCCGCTCGGCCGCGGCGCTGAAGGGCAAGGACCGGCTCGATTATCTGCTGAAGGTGCAGATGATCTTCCAGGACCCCTATGCCTCGCTCGATCCGCGCATGCGGGTCAGCCGCATCGTCGGCGAAGCGCTTTCGGTCCACAAGCTGGTGCCGAAGGCCGAGCTTGACGGTGCGGTCGACCGGGCGCTCAGCGAGGTCGGGCTCGATCTCGCCTATCGCGAGCGCTACCCGCACCAGTTCTCCGGCGGCCAGCGCCAGCGTATCGGCATCGCCCGGGCGCTCGCGGTGAAGCCCGATTTCCTGGTCTGCGACGAGCCGGTCTCGGCGCTCGACGTCTCGATCCAGGCGCAGGTGATCAACCTGTTCATGGATGTGCGCGAGCGGCACGGGCTGACCTATCTCTTCGTCAGCCATGATCTCAGCCTCGTCCGCCATATCAGCGACCGCGTCGCGATCATGTATCTCGGCCGCATCGTCGAGATCGGCAGCGCCACCGCGATCTTCGCCGAGCCGGCGCACCCCTATAGCGCCGCTCTGATCAAGGCGATCCCCTCGGCGGCGCGGCGCAAGAGCAGCTTCCAGCCGCTCAAGGGCGAATTGCCCTCGCCGCTGGCCCCGCCGCCCGGCTGCCCCTTCCACCCGCGCTGCGAGCACGCCATGGCGGTCTGCCGCGAGGTCCGTCCGGACCTTACGGAGATCGCGCCCGGCCGCAGTGCCGCCTGCCACCTGCACACGACAGCGAAAGCCGCATGACCACGCTCGTTCTCGATCCGCCACAGGGCCGCAGCACCCTGCCCTTCATCGACGCCCACCATCCGGAGCGGCGGCTCGAGGTCAACTTCTACCGGCCGGCCCGGCACCGCCCGGAGGACGAGGTCGTCTTCGTCCAGCACGGCATGCTGCGCAATGGCGACGACTACCGCGACTTCTGGATCGAGGCCGCCGAGAAGCACAACCTGCTGATCGTCGCGCCGACCTTCGGCAACGAGCATTTCCCCAAGGCCGAGGGCTATAATAACGGCCTCGTCGTCGGCGAAGACGGCGCCATCGCCGCTTCCGACGACTGGCTATACTCCATCCCCGCGCGCGTGCTGGCAGCGCTGCGCCAGGCGGGCGTCACCAAGCGCGACAAGGTCAAGCTGTTCGGCCATTCCGCCGGCGGCCAGTTCGTTCATCGCCTGCTGGCGACGCAAGCCGACACGCCTTACGAGGTCGCGTTCCCCGCCAATTCCGGCTGGTACACACTGCCGACGCTGGAACGGCGCTTTCCGGAAGGGCTCGGCGGGCTCGGCCTCGGCGAGGCGGACCTCAAGCGCTGGCTCGCCTGGCCGATGGTGATCTTCGCCGGCGACCAGGACATCGTCACGGATGATCCCAACCTGCCGGCGCAACCGGAGGCCTTGGCGCAGGGGCCGATGCGCTATGCCCGTGCCCATTTCATGCTCGACTTCGCCAAGGCGGAAGCGGCCAGGCGCGGCCTGCCCTGCAACTGGACGCTGATCACCGTGCCCGGCATCGGCCATGACGGGGCGGCAATGTCGCGCGCCGCGGCCGCCTGGTGGTATGAGGGCCGCATCCCCTCGGTCGAGGAACTGCGGCCCGAGGCGGCAAACGTCGCCTGACGTCGCTCAGAGCTGGGCGCGCGGATCGCGCTTCGCCAGACGGCCGAGCAGGTAGTCGACCTCGGCCTTGGCGGCTGCGGTCAGGCCGGGGCCCGGCTTGCGCTGGGCATCGCTCGCCAGGATGCCGCGCTTCATCATCACATATTTGCGCACGGCGAGGCCGACGCCCTGCTGCTGCTCGTAGCGGAGCAGCGGCAGATGCGCGTCGAAGATGTCGTGGGCGTCGTCGCGGCGGCCGGCCTTGCTGGCCTTGACCACGTCGATCAGCAGCTCCGGGAAAGCGTAGCCGGTATTGGCGCCATCGGCGCCGCGCTCCATCTCGAAATCGAGGAAGAGCCCGCCATTGCCGGTCAGGATCGCGACGCGCCGCAGCGAGCCTTCGGCCTCGAACTTGCGCAGGGTCGAGATCTTCTCGAGGCCCGGCCAGTCCTCGTGCTTCAGCATCACGCAGGACGGGTTGTCCTGGATGATCTTGCGGATCACCGCCGGCGTCATCACCACCGAGAGCGTCAGCGGATAATCCTGGATGACGAAGGGGATGTCGGCGCCGATCGCCTCGACGGCCTGGGCGTAATAGCCGGTGATCTGGTCATCGGTGCGCAGGTTGGTCGGCGGGGCGATCATCACGCCGCCCGCGCCCAATTCCATCACCTGCCGCGCCAGCGAGCGCATTGCCGCAAAGCCCGGGGCGGAGACGCCGACGATGATCGGCTTGCCGCCCATCTTGGCGACGGCACGCTTGACCAGGCCGATCGATTCCTCCGGCTCGAGCTTGGGCGCCTCGCCCATGATGCCGAGCACGGTGACGCCATCCGAGCCGATGCCGTGATAGAACTCGAAGAGGCGGTCGGCCGAGGTCCAATCGACGCTGCCGTCCGGATTGAACGGCGTCGGCGCGATCGGGAAGACGCCGGAGGCTTCGGTGGTCAAAGGCATTGCAGTTCTCCTTGAGCCGGCCGCTCAGACGATCTTGGCGCGGACGCTACCGACACCGGCGATGACACCTTCGAGCACATCGCCCTTGACCACGGCGGCGACGCCTTCGGGCGTACCGGTCATGATCAGGTCGCCCGGGGCCAGCGTGACGAAGCCGGACAAATACGAGATCGTCTCCGGCACGTTCCAGATCATCTTGGCGAGATCGGAGCTCTGGCGCACCGTGCCGTTGACCTTGAGCTCGATCAGCCCCTTATCCGGGTGGCCGGCCTTGGCGGCGGGGACGAGCTCGCCGATCGGCGCCGAGGAGTCGAAGCCCTTGCCCATGTCCCAGGGCTTGCCGGCCTTCTTGGCGGCGCCCTGCAGGTCGCGGCGGGTCATGTCGAAGCCAGCGGCATAGCCGAAGACATGGGAGAGCGCGTCGGCCTCGGCGATGTCCTTGCCGCCTTTCCCGATCGCGACGACGAGCTCCATCTCATGGTGCAGGTCGGCGGTCTTGGGCGGATAGGGCATGTCGGCGCCGCCGGTCAGCACGGCGTCGGACGGCTTGGTGAAGAAGAACGGCTCCTCGCGATCGGGATCGCCGCCCATCTCGCGGGTGTGCTCGGCATAATTGCGACCGACGCAGAAGATACGGCGCACCGGGAAGAGCCCACCACCGGCCACCGGGATGACGGCGACCTTCGGTTGATCGATGACATAGCTGGACATGGGCGCGCCCCGTTGGAGAAATCCGGGAGCGTTCATGCGGGAGCGCGCCCGCCGGGGCAAGTGGCGGGCATGCGATGACGGGCCTGCGCTCCCCGCAATGAAGCCTACGACGCCTTCGGCAGGTCCGGGACCTTGTAGGCGGTCGTCGCCTTGATCCGCTCCATGGCGAAGCGCGAGGTGACGTTCTTGAGCGGGATCGTCTCGATGAGCTTCTTGTAGAAGGTGTCATAGGCCGCCATGTCGGCGACGACGACGCGCAGCATGTAATCGACGTCGCCGGCCATGCGGTAGAACTCGATCACCTCCGGCATCGCCGCGACGCTCTGGGCGAATTTCTCCAGCCAGGGGCCGGAATGGTCGGCCGTCTCGATCTGGACGAAGACGGTGAGGCCGAGCCCGATCTTCTCGGGTGCGACCAGGGCGACGCGCTTGATGATCACCCCGGTCTGCTCGAGGCGCTGGATGCGCTTCCAGCACGGAGTCTGCGACAGCCCGACCCGATCGGCGAGCTCCGCGATCGAGATATTGGCGTCAGCCTGCAGCACGGTGAGAATCTTGCGGTCGATGGCGTCCATCTCTCGATCCATAGCGATGGAGAAAAAACCCTTTGCCAATTCAAGGCAATGAAGAATTTTCTTCTTTTTGAGGGGCAATGCTTGTCTTTAGATAGAAAATCCTTTTATCAGACGTCAATAGGCTAGATATCACACACCGTCTGGGGAATTAGATCATGGACCGCCGCCAGTTCCTGCTCGCCGGCTCGTCGCTCGCCGCCGCGCTGCCGTTTGGCGCTCACGCCCAGGAGGCGGTCCCGGCCCGCATCGGCTACATCCCGATCATCGGCACCGCTCCGATCTTCGTCGCCAATGGCGAGGGCTGGCTGAAGCAGGCCGGGCTCGCGCCCGCCTTCACCGTGTTCGAATCGGGCCCGAACATGATCCAGGCGCTCGCCTCGGGCACGATCGATCTCTACGTCGCCGGCGTCGCCCCGCTGGCCGTCGCCCGCTCGCGCGGCGTCGACATCCGCGTCGTCGCCTCGACCGCGACCGGCGAGAACGTCTTCGTCGCGGCCCCTGCTTTAGCGAAGTTCTTCACCACCGGCACGAGCGCAGCCGCCGCCTTCAAGGCGCACAAGGCCGCGACCGGCAAGCCGGCGCGCCTCGCCACCCAGCCGGCCGGCTCGGTGCCGAACACCGTGCTGCAATACTGGCTGTGGGAGGTCGCCAAGGCCGACAAGGGCGATGTCGAGATCGTGCCGATGGGCATCGACGCGACGCAGCAGGCCGTGCTCGCCGGCGCCGTCGAAGGCGCGATCGTGCGCGAGCCGGCGCTGACCATCATCCAGACCCGCAACCCCGGCATCAAGCTGATCGCCGGCGGCGAGGACGTCTTCCCCGGCCAGCCCGGCACGGTCGTCGCCGTCTCCGGCGCTTTCGCCACCAAGAACCCCGATGCCGTGCAGAAGCTGGTCTCCGGCCTGGTCAAGGCCGCCGATGTCCTGGTCAAGACACCGGCCAAGGCCGCTCCCCATGTCGGCGCCGCGCTCGGCAAGGGCATCGTCGACCCCGCTCTGATCGAGAAGGCGCTGGTCTCGCCGGCGACCAAGTTCGAGATCAACCCGCGCAAGATCATCGAGCCGGCCCGCGCCATGCAGGCCTATCAGGTCAAGCTCGGCTCGCTCGAGAAGGAACTTCCGTTCGACGGCCTGTTCGAGACGCAGTATTACGAGCGCGCGATCAAGGGCTGACGGGGCTATCCATTTGCGTTCACTGCGGGCTCCGGCCCTTGCCCTGACGGGCCTTGTCGCCTTCCTCCTGCTCTGGGAGGCGATCCCTTATTTCGGCATCGTCAATCCGGCCTTCCTGCCGGGCCCGAGCGCCCTACCCAGCGCCTTCCTGCGCGAGGTCAAGTCCGGCGCCTGGCTCGCGGCGATCATGGGCTCGCTCGGCCATTATTTCATCGGCCTCTTCACCGGCGCCGGCCTCGGCGTCGCGCTCGGCGTCTTCACCGGCATGTCGAGGATCGCCGAGGAGACGACCGCCTGGGTCGTCCGTTTGCTGCGGCCGATCCCCGGCCTCGCCTGGGTGCCGTTCGCGATCATCTGGTTCGGCGTCAATCCGCAGGCCGCGGTGTTCATCATCGCGATCGGCGTGTTCTGGATCGTCTTCTTCGCGGCGCAGGGCGCGATCCGCGGCGTCGACCGCGACCTGATCGAAGTCGCCGACGCCTTCGGCTTCCGCTCGCCGCTCCAGCGCCTGACCAAGATCCTGCTGCCCGCGGCACTGCCTGGCATTCTCATCGGCGTGCGCACCGCGCTCGGCCAGGCCTGGATGGCGGTGGTCGCGGCCGAGATATTCGGCGTCGCCGGCGTCGGCCAGCGCATGATGCAGGCCTCCAGCCTGCTCGCGACCGATCTCGTCGTGATCTACATGCTGACCATGGCAGCGCTCTACGGTCTGCTCGACACCCTGTTCGTCGCCTTCCAGAGATGGGTGCTGCGTTGGAAAGCGTGATCGACATCAAGGAGCTGTCGCTCACCTTCACCCGCGACGGCGAGGCGACCGAGGTGCTGCACAAGCTCAACCTCTCCGTCGCGCGTGGCGAGTTCCTCGCCATCGTCGGTCCCTCCGGCGTCGGCAAGTCGACCCTGCTGCGCGTCATCGCCGGCCTCGCCAGGCCGAGCGGCGGCGAAGTGGTAATCAACGCCAGGGACAATACGAGGCGCCCGGTCGCGCTGGTCTTCCAGGATTCGCGACTGCTGCCCTGGCGCAAGGTGATCGCCAATGTCGGCTTCGGCCTCGAAGGCCAGGTGCCGCGGGCAGAACGCTTCACCAAGGCGCAGCAGATGCTCGATCTCGTCGGCCTCGGCCATCTCGCCCAGCGCTGGCCGCACCAGCTTTCCGGCGGCCAGCGCCAGCGCGTCTCGCTGGCGCGCGCACTCGCCGTCGAGCCCGAGATTCTCTTGATGGACGAGCCCTTCTCGGCGCTCGACGCGCTGACCCGCGAGACCCTGCAGGACGAATTGATCGAGGTCCGCCGCCGTACCGGCAAGACGGTGCTGTTCGTCACCCATGATATCGACGAGGCCGCCTATCTCGCCGACCGGGTCGTGGTGCTCTCGGGCGCGCCCGGCCAGATCATCGCCGAGCACAGGATCACGGCAGCCCATCCGCGCCGGCGCGGGGCGGAAGCGGAGGCTGAGATCGTGCGGGCGGTGCGCGTCGATCTCGGCGCCGACATCGTCAGCGACGGCGCGGCGATCTGAAGGCTCCGACCATCGGGAGCCCCGCCTCAAGAGCGCTTATATTCGCCTTATGCAACCCGAAGCTGGATCATATGGCAGCCTGATGCCGCGGTGACCGATAATCCGCCTTCTTGCGGCGGAGTCGCGGTCGAGAATCTCGGCGCACTCCACGGACGCGAGGACAACAGCAGAGGGAGACGTCGCGATGAGCGCTCAGAGTTCTCCGCAGGAATTCAAGCTCTTCCCGGAACCCAACGCGCTGCCCGCCTTGCAGCTGTCGAACGCTCCCGTTGTCGTTCGCTATCTCATCGCCTGCGCGATGACCGGCATCGCAACGGTGGTGGCGGTCGGGCTCGATAGCACGGTGACCATTCCGAACCTGTCGCTGGTCTTCGTCGTGCCCGTGCTGGTCGCGGCCGTAGCCTTCGGATTGGGCCCGTCGCTGGGTTCGGCCGTTCTCGGGACGCTCGCCTACAATTTCTTCCTGACCGAGCCACGCTTCACGCTCCGCGTCGACGATCCCGCGAATATCTGGGCGATCGGCCTGCTCTTCATCATCGGCGTGATCGCTAGTGCCGTGGCCTCGACGGCCCGCCGAAGGGCGGACGATACAGCGCTTGCCAGGCGGCAGACGGCGCTCGTCCGGTCCTATGGCCAGAACCTCGCCGCCGCCGACGGCTTGGAGACGATCTTTTCCCGCACGGCCGATGCGCTTGAAGCGCTCTTCAAGGTTCCCGTCGTTCTGATGTCGATGTCGGAGAACTCGGTGGATCTCATCTTGAGGCGCGGCAACATCGAGCCCACCCCGGTCGATATCAAGGCAGCGCGCTCGTCCCTGACGACCGGCAAGGTCGCCCTTGCGGACATCTACCCGTTCGACACCTCGCACTTCGATTTCTGGCCGGTGATGACGTCGGCAGACAGCCGGGCCGTCATCGGCCTCGCCTTCGACCCCGAAGAGCGCCCGCACCAGCCCGGCACGCTCGTCGAAACCATCGCGAGCCTCATGGCTCTGGCGCTCGACCGTCAGCATCTGCGCGAACACGATCGCGGATAACGACGCAACACAGGGCCGCACTGCCGGACAGATCGAAGCCGGTCAGCAACAGCCCGGCTTCGAGGTCGGCCCGCGGCACACTATGCTAGCTTCTTGCTCCGCCGCCCGGTGGCGCGGCTTGCAGATCGCCGGCCGCGCCATCAGCCGCAAGACGACGCGATCCTCCTGTGGCTCGATCGACGCGACATCGAAAACCCGCATCGGCTCGTCCGGCTTGCCGATCTCGAAGGTCAGGCGCGCCTCCGGCGCCAGGACGATCCGCCCCGCGACCAGAGCAAGGATCGCCCGGAACTTGCCGGCGAGCATATGGCCGTCCCCGTCATGCGAGGGCAGATCCTCGATCTGCAGAATGGTCTCCTGCCAGCGGTCGGGATTGCCGCCGCAGTCGAGCGTGACGAAGGCGCCTGCCTTGACCTCGGTCACGTGATAGCCCGGCTGGATCGTGCGTTCCGCGTAGTCGAGCAGCAGCGGCTTGGAGGCGTGCGGCTCCAGCGCATCCAGGAGAGCTCCGAGCAGGGCATCGCCCTGAAAATCGATCGACATGGGACTGGCTTCGCGTTTCATCTTGCGCTACTTTCATTTCAATTACTCTTGAGATGTTGAGATAAGAATGACTGAAGCGCAAGCCCTCGACGCCTTCGCCGCCCTGTCCCAGGAAACTCGGCTGCGCATCGTCCAGTTGCTGGTGACGGCCGGGCCTGGCGGCCTTGCAGCCGGTGTGATCGGAGAAGCGGTCAGTGCCTCCTCGTCGCGCCTCTCCTTCCATCTCAATCATCTCGAACAGGCCGGTCTGATCCAGTCCCGGCGCGAGGCGCGCTCGATCATCTACAACGCAGCCTATCCGGCGTTGTCCGCTCTCGTCGCGTTCCTGATGCGCGATTGCTGCCAGGGGCATCCCGAGGTCTGCGGCCCCGCCGTGACCGCCCTTGCGGCTTGCTGTGAGCCGGTAGCTTCGTGACCAGCCCGCTCTCCCAACGGGTAGCTGCCGAAGCCATCGGCACGGCGTTCCTCGTCGCCGCCGTCGTCGGCTCCGGAATCATGGCGGACACGCTTACCCGCGACGCCGCGCTGGCCCTGCTCACCAACACGCTAGCGACCGGGGCGATGCTCGTCGTCCTCATCACCACGCTCGGGCCGATCTCCGGTGCACATTTCAACCCGGCGATCAGTCTGATCTTTGCGCTCAGGGGCGATCTGCCGCGCCGGGAGGCCGGGTTCTACATCCTGGGCCAGACCGTCGGCGGCATCGCCGGTACTGTCCTCGCCCATGCGATGTTCGCGCTGCCACTGGTCCAGACATCCCTGAAAATTCGATCGGGCGGCGCCCAATGGCTCTCCGAGGGGGTGGCGAGCTTCGGGCTTGCCGCAGCGATCCTCGCCGGCCTCCGCTTCGAGCGGAAAGCCGTGCCCTGGCTGGTCGGCCTCTATATCTGCGCGGCCTACTGGTTCACGGCCTCGACCTCCTTCGCCAATCCGGCGGTCGCGATCGCGCGGTCCCTCACCGACACATTCTCCGGAATCCGCGCCGTCGACTTGCCGGGCTTCATCCTGGCCGAGTTCGCAGGCGCGCTCTGCGCCCTGGCGGCGATGACCTGGCTGCTGCAGGCGCCGGCTGAAAGCGCAGCGATCCAGACCGCAGGAGAACAGCCATGACGATCACGATCTTCCACAACCCGGATTGCGGCACCTCCCGCAACACGCTCGCCATGATCCGCCAGAGCGGCGAGGAACCCGTCGTCATCGAGTATCTGAAGGAGCCGCCGAGCCGCACCAAGCTCGTCGCGCTGATCGAAGCTATGGGGATCGGCGTGCGGGGCCTTCTGCGCGAGAAGGGCACGCCTTACACCGAGCTCGACCTCGGCAATCCAAAATGGACCGACGATCAGCTCGTCGATGCCATGCTGGCGCATCCGGTCCTGATCAACCGCCCGATCGTGGAGACGCCGAAGGGAACCCGGCTCTGCAGGCCCTCGGAGGAGGTCCTGAAAATCCTGCCGAACCCGGATATCGGCCCGTTCACCAAGGAAGACGGTGAGGTCGTCATCCCCGCCAATATCGAGCGAACCTGACACACCACTCACCGTGTGATCGCTCGCCGGGGTCGCGACCTACTGCAATTCCGGATCGGTTTCGCGCCCGACTTGTTACTCTCGATGGCCTGAAGCATCCGGCTACGGTCCTCCCGTCGCACCAGACAAGGGAGAACGTCATGACCAATCGCGATTACACCATCAGCTTCACCGTCGCCCAATCACCGGACGCCGTCTTCGCCGCCATCGCCAATGTGCGTGGCTGGTGGTCGCAGGAGATCAGCGGCGGTACCGAGCATGTCGGCGACATCTTCGCCTATCGCTACCAGGACCTGCATCGCTGCAGGATCGCAGTCATAGAGGCGACCCCGAACCGGAAGATCGTCTGGCACGTGCTCGACAACTATTTCAGCTTCACGCAGGACGAGACCGAGTGGAAAGGCACCGACATCGCCTTCGACATCGTCAGCAAGGGCGACGTCACCGAGGTCACCTTCACCCATCGTGGCCTGGTGCCGACCTATGAATGCTACGAAGCCTGCTCGCAGGGCTGGCGCATGTATGTCGAAGGCAGCCTGCGCGAGCTGATCACGACCGGCAAGGGCCGCCCCAATGTCGGCGAGGCGATGACCGAAAGCGAGCGCATCCTCGCCGCCTGAGCGTATCGGGCGTGCAACGGAGGGACGCCGAGCGCGCATTTCGGCGTTCCACACACAGAAAATTCGTTCGCCTTTACGAACGCTGGCGACAGTGATATTCCCCTCGTCCGTTATATCGAACAGTACGGACGAGATATCATGGCGAACGACGCGACCGGCGCGGCTGCGCTGCACCCCGAAACCCAGCTCGTCCATGCCGGCACGCTGCGTTCGCAGTTCGGCGAGACCTCGGAAGCGCTGTTCCTGACGCAGGGCCATGTCTACGACAGCGCCGAACAGGCCGAGGGCCGCTTCCTCAACACCGATCCCGGCTTCCAGTACGGGCGTCTCTCCAACCCGACCGTCGCCATGCTGGAGCAGCGCATGGCCGCCTTCGAGGGTGCCGAGGCCTGCCGCGCCACCGCGACCGGCATGGCTGCAGTCACCGCGGCGGTGATGGCCCCGGTGCGGGCCGGCGACCATGTCGTCGCGGCGCGCGCCCTCTTCGGCTCCTGTCGCTATGTCATCGAGGACCACCTGCCGCGCTATGGCGTCGAGTCCACCCTGGTCGACGGCACCGATCTTTCCGCCTGGCGTGCCGCGATCAAGCCCAACACCAAGCTGTTCTTCCTGGAGAGCCCGGCCAATCCGACGCTGGAGGTGATCGACGTCGCCGCCATCGCCGCCATCGCCAAGGAGGCCGGTGTCATCCTCGTGGTCGACAATGTCTTCGCGACGCCACTGTTCCAGCGCCCGCTCGCGCTCGGCGCCGATCTCGTCGTCTATTCCGCCACCAAGCACATCGACGGCCAGGGCCGCTGCCTCGGTGGGCTCATCCTCGGCTCGAAGGCGCTGATCGAGGCCGATATCCAGACCTATCTGCGCCAGACCGGTCCGGCGCTATCGCCTTTCAACGCCTGGGTGATGCTGAAGTCGCTGGAGACGCTCCCCTTGCGCATCCGCCAGCAGGCGCAGAACGCGACGGCGGTGGCCCAGTGGCTCAAGAGTCGCAAGGATCTGCCGCATGTCGCCTTCATCGGCGACCCCGACCACCCGCAGGCCGAGATCATCGCCAGGCAGATGAGCGGCCCCTCGACGCTGATCGCCTTCGAGGTAGCGGGCGGCAAGGATGCGGCCTACCGTTTCCTCAACCGGCTCAGGCTGATCCGCATCTCCAACAATCTCGGCGACGCCAAGAGCCTGATCGTGCATCCGGCGACGACGACGCATCAGCGCTTCACGCCGGAGGTGCGCGCCAGCATGAACGTCGGCGACGGGCTGGTCCGCCTCTCGATCGGGCTGGAGCATCCTGACGACCTGATCGCCGACCTGAAGCAGGCGCTGGACGGCTGATCACCCCTAAAAGCGCCGGCTATCGGAATTGAACCCGACCGGCCCGAACGCGTTGAACCTCGGCAACAACCGAGGTTCACATGCCCAGCAAGACCGCCTGCACCGCAGCGCTTCTCGCCTCTCTCGCCGCCCCTGCCCTCGCCCAGAACGCTGCGCCGGCTTCCCCGGCGCCAATCGAAAAGCCGTCCTCGCCCGAACTTTCCGCCTGCAAGTCGACCGCAATGGCGGCGCTGACGGCGCGCGAGCCCGAGATCAAGGACATCTTCATCGACGAGGACGGGCTCACGGTCGCGGTAGCGGAAACCAGGATCGAGACCATCCCGGTCACGCGCATCATCATGGGCGAGGCCTATCTGAAGACCGACAAATCCGACAAGCCGCGCCGCTTCCTCTGCCTGCTCGGCGAGAAGAGCAAGGTGCTGCTGACTTTCTTCACGCAACGGTGAGAAGCACCGTCAATCGCCGTCGACGATCCTCGTATTGGGCCGGTCACGGCCATCGGCCAGTTCTTCGTGCCATGCGCCGGCCGCATCCTGATAGACGATGCCGTCGGTCACGCCCGGCCGCTTCTGGCGCGCAGCGGCCTTGTTGGCCGCCTTGAGCGCCGCATCATGCGAGCGGAAGGTCTCCGAAAGAGCGTCGCCGACCTTGTAGGCCCAGCCACCATCGTGCTGGACGATCTCGTATTTCACCGTGACCATGAGCGTCCTCCATGGCTCACTGATCGAACCGGCGGCAGGCGCCCCAGGTTCCACCGAAGCGGAGGATAGCCCTGCCGCGCGAGCAGCGGAAGGGCTTGGTCGATCTAGTCGCCGTTGCCGGTATCGGCAGCGCGCAGACCGTCCAGAACCGGCATCTGAGTGATGTGGTAGCCGGCGTCGATATGGTGGACTTCGCCGGTCACGCCGCCCGACAGGTCGGAGAGGTAATAGAGCGCCGAGCCGCCGATCTCCTCCAGCGTCACCGACTTGCGCAGCGGCGAGTTGGCACGCTGCCAGGAAAACATGGCGCGCGCATCCGAGATGCCGGCACCGGCGAGGGTGCGCACCGGCCCGGGCGAGAGCGCGTTCACCCGGATGCCCTTCGGCCCGTAATCGGCGGCGAGATAGCGCATGCTCGCCTCCAGCGCCGCCTTGGCCACGCCCATGACGTTGTAGTTCGGCATCACGCGGTTCGAGCCGGCATAGGTCAGCGTGATCATGCTGCCGCCGTTCGGCATGCGCGCCGCGGCGCGCTTCGCCGCCTCGGTGAACGAGAAGCAGGAGATCACCATGGTGCGCGAGAAGTTCTCGCGGGTGGTGTCGGCATAGAGCCCCTTGAGCTCGTTCTTGTCGGAAAAGCCGATGGCGTGGATCAGGAAGTCGAGCGTGTTGCGCTCGGGATCGCCGCCCCAGGCCTCGTCGATCGCGGCGAAGGCGGCATCGACCGTCGCGACATCCTCGACGTCGCAGGGGATGACCAGCTTGGAGCCGATGCTCTCCGCCAGCGGCTTGACGCGCTTGCCGAGCGCCTCGCCCTGATAGGTGAAGGCCATTTCGGCGCCATGCGCATGCAGGGTCCGGGCAATGCCCCAGGCGATCGAGTTCTGGTTGGCGACGCCCATGACGAGGCCGCGCTTGTTGTGCATCAGGGGGAGCATATGCCTGTCTCGAACGGATTCAGGGGCAAGGAGGGAGGACGCTACCGTGTCGCCGGCGCGACTGCTCGACCATTAAGCGCAAGCACGCAGCCGTGACCACTACAAATGCTTCTTCACCGCGGCAGCCGTGTCCTTCGAGCTCGCCAGCGGCACGATCTCGAAGCGGGCGAGGTCGCCCCAGGCCAGCACCCACTCCTGCAGCTTGGTGACGTCGTCGCATTGCATCACCTGGAAGCAGCGCGCGAAATCGGCAGAGATCCAGCTGTCGATATAGGTGAGGCCCTCAGGCATCATCCGGCCATGCTTGTGGAAGCGGGTGTAGATCTCCTTCACCCGCGCCTGGTCGAAATGCTCGATCACCATAAAGAGCATGGCCGGTTACCTCAGGCTTCGAGCCGCTTCATCACGATGGTGGCGTTGGTGCCGCCGAAACCGAAGGAGTTGGAGAGGACGCAGCCGAGCCCGGCATTGTCGATGCGCTTGCGCACGATCGGCATGTCGGCGAAGGCCGGATCGAGCTCCTCGATATGGGCGCTCTCGGCGATGAAGTCGTTGTTGAGCATCAGCAGCGAGTAGATCGCCTCCTGCACGCCGGTGGCGCCGAGCGAATGGCCGGTCAGCGACTTGGTCGCCGAGATCGGCGGGCTCTTCTCGCCGGCGCCGAAGACGGTGCGGATCGCCTCGATCTCCTTGGCGTCGCCGACCGGGGTCGAGGTGCCATGCGGGTTGATGTAGTCGATCTTGGCCTTCACACCCTGCAGCGCCATGCGCATGCAGCGCTCGGCACCCTCGCCGGACGGAGCGACCATGTCGTAGCCGTCCGAGGTCGCGCCATAGCCGACGATCTCGCCATAGATGCGGGCGCCGCGGGCCTTGGCGTGTTCGAGCTCCTCCAGCACGACGACGCCGGCGCCGCCGGCGATGACGAAGCCGTCGCGGCGCACATCATAAGCGCGCGAGGCGACGGCGGGAGTCTCGTTGAAGTCGGAGGACATCGCGCCCATGCCGTCGAACAGCACGGAGAGCGTCCAGTCGAGCTCCTCGCAGCCGCCGGCGAAGATCACATCCTGCTTGCCCCACTGGATCAGCTCATAGGCATTGCCGATGCAGTGGTTCGAGGTCGCGCAGGCCGAGGAGATCGAATAGTTGACGCCCTTGATCTTGAACCAGGTCGCCAGCGTCGCCGAAGCGGTCGAGGACATCCCCTTGGGCACGGCGAAGGGGCCGACCTTCTTGGACGAGCCGCTCTCGCGTGCCTTGTCGTAGGCGTCGATCAGCGCGCGGGTCGAGGGACCGCCGGAGCCCATGACGATGCCGGTGCGCTCATGGCTGATCTCGTTCTCTTCGAGCCCGGAGTCGCGGATCGCCTGCTCCATCGCGACCTGGTTCCAGGCCGAGCCGCCGCCGTGGAAGCGCATGGCGCGGCGGTCGAGCACGGTCGAAGGATCGAGCGTGGGCACGCCGGCGACGCGACTACGGAAGCCGTGCTCGGCGAAATCCTGCGCGTAGGAGATGCCGGACTTCGCCTCGCGCAGCGAGGCCAGCACTTCCTGCGTATTGTTGCCGATGGACGAGACGATGCCCATCCCGGTGACCACAACGCGTCTCATGCTGCTTCTCCGGCTCTTTGGTGACGGGCCGGGAGGCCAACCCCGGACCTGTAAATAGATCGCCTACCGCGCAAATGGACTGCGCGGCCGGCGAAGGCAAGGCGTCGGAGCGGTTTTTGCTCAGGCCGCTTCGGGCTTGAACAGGCCAACGCGCATATCGGTCGTCGTATAGATACGCTTCCCGTCGGCCTCGAGCCAGCCATCGGCGATGCCGAGGACGAGCTTCGACTTGAAGACGCGCTTGAAATCGACGCCGTAGACGACGTGCTTGACCGAGGGCAGCACCTGGTCGGCGAACTTGACCTCGCCGACGCCGAGCGCCCGGCCACGGCCCGGCAGTCCGAGCCAGCCGAGGAAGAAGCCGGTGAGCTGCCAGAGTGCATCGAGGCCCAGGCAGCCCGGCATCACCGGATCGCCCTTGAAATGGCAGTCGAAGAACCAGAGGTCCGGCCGGACGTCGAGCTCGGCACGCACCATGCCTTTGCCATGCTCGCCGCCGGTCTCGCTGATCTCGGCGATGCGGTCGAACATCAGCATCGGCGGCAGCGGCAGCTGCGCATTGCCCGGCCCGAAGAGTTCACCACGCCCACAAGCGAGGATCTCCTCGTAGCTGAATGACGATTGCCGCTCCATATCCGACTCAACTCCCTTGCGGCCACCACGATCCGGCAGCCAACTCCCGATGCCACGTGCCTAACACGGTGTCGCGGCGGAACGAAAGGGCGCAAGCCAGGCTGGGCCGTGGATGATCAGCCAGCAATGCCGCGCCAGCCCTCGACGAGCGTGGCGGCGGCGACCGCGATCAGCAGCGCGCCCACCGTTCGCCCGATCAGCGCCTCGGCCCGCGGATGGGCGGCCAGGGCGCCACGGCCGCCGCCTGCGGCGAGAGCCAAGCCACCATAGACGCCGAACTGTGTCACGGCGATGATCGCGCCGAGGATCGTCGCCTGCAGCCAGATTCCGCCGGTTTCCGGCCGCAGGAACTGCGGGAACACCGCGAACATGAAGAGATAGGCCTTGGGATTGAGCAGGCAGGTCAGCATGCCCTGCCGGAAGGCGACCACCGCGCTGCGCGAGCGCGCTTCTGGGATGGCGCCGAGCGAGGCGCCGCTGCGCAGCAGGCCAAACCCGATCCAGGCGATATAGAGCGCGCCGACGAGCAGCATGGCGTTGAACAGCGCGGGAAACAGCTTCAGCACCGCGCCGACGCCGAGCGCCCCGACCACGACATGCGCGACCCCGCCGGCGACGACGCCGGCCGTGGCATAAAGCCCGAGCCGGCGCCCGCCCGCCAGCGCATTGGCGAGCACGAAGGTCATGTCCATGCCCGGCACGATGATGATGCCGAAGACGAAGCAGAAGAACAGCCAGAGCAGAGCGATGTCGGGCATGGCAGCGATCCGGAACGGGACCCGTTTCCTGCCAAGATCCCGTGCCGGAGCCTGTCAGCAGCGCCGCTATGCTTGCGGCTAGGTAGCCAAGGCCTTACATCGAATCTAAACGATGATGTCCCAACGCTGGGACGGTTTGACGGAGATGACGCGCGGCATGGACGGCCAGACGCAGGACCAGGGCTACGGATTGGACGCACGGCAGGGCTGCCCCTTCCATGATGTGCGCCAGAAGCTGCGCCGGGTGGGCTTGCGGCCGACGCGTCAGCGCGTCTCGCTCGGCTGGCTGCTGTTCGCCAAGGGCGACCGGCACATCAGCGCCGAGATGCTCTATGAGGAGGCGATGAAGGCGCGCGTGCCGGTCTCGCTCGCGACGGTCTATAATACGCTGCACCAGTTCACACAGGCCGGCCTGCTGCGCGAACTCGCCATCGACGGCGCCAAGACCTTCTTCGACACCGACAACAGCGACCACCATCACTTCGTGGTCGACGGCGAGGACAAGGTCATCGACATCCCGGCCTCGGCGGTCGACGTCGCCGAATTGCCGCCGCCGCCCGAGGGCTACGAGATCAGCCGGGTCGACGTCGTCGTCAGGCTGCGCAAGACCGCCAGCTGATCCTAGCGTCGCAGCGAGGCGGGATCCGGCGCGCCGAGCGCCCGCAGCGTTATTGCACGCTCTCGTTGGGATACACGCCCCAGAGCCGGTCCTGCTTGATGTAGCCGGACATCTTGCTGACCGTGACCCGGCACCAGGCATTCTGGCAGGACTGGACATTGGCGATGACGCCGGGCTCGAGCGTCGCGACCACCGGCGCGCTCTCGCTGTTCGTCTCGCGCAGCGAGAAGGTCTCGCCCTTGTTCTTCGACCAGGGCGAGACCAGCACGGTGCGCCGCCCCGAGAGCAGGCTGTGCAGCACCCAGCCCTCGGTGCCATCCGCGTCGCGGACCCGGCGCCAGGTCTCGAATTCGGCAGTGATCTCGACCGGCAGGCCGGCGCGCTGGAACACCCAGCTGGTGCGATGCTCCTTCGAGGGCCCCTCGCGCAGATTGACCCGATCCGACTTGAGGCTGACATAGCGCGGCAGCGGCAGGCCTGAGACCGGGCCGTTGGCGACCTCCTGGGCCGAACCCGGCATCGCCAGCAGGCCAAGGCCCGCCGCAAGCAGAAGGCCGAGCGCGCCGCGCATCGTCTGAACCGTCATCAAACTCACTCCTCGACCTGCCCCGCGTCCGGCACGCCCGCGCCGAAGGGTCAGGTTGTGTTCCGCCGCAACGCTGCTAGACAACGAGACGGCCACCGATCGTCGAAACTATCCGACTCAATTCCTGATGCGCCTCGGTTAATGGGGGGTTGAGGCGGAAAGGCGACATTGCGGCCACTGGTCGCGCCCGGCAGGGCGTCGTACCGGCAATGTCGGAGCCTGAGGGGCCTTCAAGGAGCCGCCCATGTCGAAGAAGAAGCCCCTGGTCGTCGTCACGCGCAAGCTGCCCGCCGTGGTCGAGACGCGGATGCGTGAACTCTTCGACGCCAGGCTCAACCTCGACGACACGCCGATGAGCCAGGCCGCTCTGGTCGAGGCGATGAAGACCGCCGACGTGCTGGTCCCGACTGTCACCGACAAGATCGATGCGGGGCTGATCGCCCAGGCCGGCGAGCAGCTGCGCCTGATCGCCAATTTCGGCAACGGCGTCGACAATATCGACGTCGCCAGCGCGGTGCAGCGCGGCATCACCGTGACCAACACGCCGGGCGTGCTGACCGACGACACCGCCGACATGACGATGGCGCTGATCCTCGCCGTTGCCCGGCGCATCGCTGAGGGCGCCCGCATCATCACGGACGACGAATGGGCCGGCTGGTCGCCGAACTGGATGCTGGGGCGCCGCATCACTGGCAAGCGCCTCGGCATCGTCGGCATGGGCCGGATCGGCCAGGCGCTGGCCAAGCGCGCCGCCGCCTTCGGCCTGTCGATCCATTATCACAACCGCCGCCGGCTCGATTCGCGCATCGAGGAAGCGCTCGACGCGACCTATTGGGATTCGCTCGACCAGATGCTGGCGCGCATGGATGTGGTCTCGGTCAACTGCCCGCACACGCCGGCGACCTATCACCTGCTCTCGGCCCGCCGGCTCAAGCTGATGAAGCCGGACGCCATCCTGGTGAACACGGCGCGCGGCGAGATCGTCGACGAATCGGCGCTTTCGCGCATGCTGGAAGCGGGCGAGCTCGCCGGCGCCGGGCTCGACGTGTTCGAGCACGAGCCGGCGGTCAATCCGCGCCTGCTCAAGCTCGCCCGCCAGCATCGCGTCGTGGTCCTGCCCCATATGGGCTCAGCCACGCATGAAGGCCGCGCCGACATGGGCGAGAAGGTCATCGTCAACATCAAGACCTTCATGGATGGGCACAAGCCGCCGGACCGCGTCCTGCCCAGCATGCTCTGAGACGTCTACCGGGGCAGCTGTCCAGACGGCCGCCGGCTTTTAAGCCGCCTCGGACCGCGCTCCGGGGCGATAGCGGCATTCCGACAGGGCATCGAGCTCGCCGAGATCGGCGGCGTGGCGGCGGCCCCAGTCGCAGAGCGTCGCGATCACCGGTGCGAGGCTCTGGCCGAGCGGTGTCGCCGCATAGTCGACGCGCGCCGGCACCTGCGCGAAGACCTCGCGGCTGACGAGGCCGTGCTCCTCCATCTCGCGCAATTGCTGGATCAGCACCTTCTGGGTGATCGGCGCAATGCGCTTCTGAAGCTCAGACAGGCGCTTGGGGCCGTCGAAGAGCTGGTAGAGGATCACGGCCTTCCAGCGGCCGGAGATCACCTTGAGCGCCCGCTCGACCGGCAGCATCGGCAGGCGTTTCATCGGGTCGGCCATGCTCACCTCTCGGTCTGCTGCACACAAATCGGTGTGTAGTCACCGGCTGGCATCCTAGCCCAGAACGCAGCCCACGCTCATCCCCTTCGCGTGAGGCCTGCCATGAAAGCCATCCAGTACAGCCGCTTCGGTGGCCCCGACGTGCTCGAGATCGTCGAGATCGACGCGCCCTCGCCTAAGCCGGGCGAGGTGCTGATTCGGGTCGGCGCCGTCGGCGTCAATTTCTTCGAGGTGATGATGCGGCAGGACCGCTATGCCGTGACGCCGTCACTGCCCTTCATTCCCGGCGTCGAGATCGCCGGCACGATCGCCGCGCTCGGCGACGGCGTGACAAGCCTCTCCGTGGGCGACCGAGTCGCTGCCGCGCTCTATGTCGCCGGCGTGCAGAGCGGCGGCTATGCCGAGCAGGTCGCGGTCCGCGCCGATGTGGTCGTGCATCTGCCGGACGAGATCGCCTTCCCGGCCGCCACGGCGCTACAGGTTCAGGGCCTGACCGCGCTGCACTTGCTGCGGAGCCATCCGGCAGCGGGGAAGAACGTACTGATCAGCGCCGCGGCCGGTGGCGTCGGCAGCCTGCTGGTGCAATTGGCCAAGCGCAACGGCGCCAAGCGGGTCATCGCCATGGCGAGCTCGGCGGGAAAGCTGGCGCTGGCGGAGGAACTCGGCGCGGATGCCGGCATCGATTACACGCGAGCTGGCTGGCCGGAACAGGTCCGCGCCGCAACTGATGGTGCCGGTCCCGACCTGATCTTCGACGCGTCCGGCGGCGACATTCCCGGGCAATGCCTCGCCCTGCTCGCGCCGTTCGGCCGCCTCGTGCTCTATGGCCCGCTCTCGCTCGCCGACTTTCGCCCGGATGCCGAGACCCTGAAGACGCTGATCTTCGGCAACCGCACGATCGCCGGCTTCTCGCTGCTGCCGCATCTGGCGCCCGACCGCCTCGCAAGCGATCTCGGCGAGCTGTTCGGGCTTGCGATCTCCGGCGAGCTCAGGCTGCTGCCCGGCGCCAGCTTTCCGCTGGCACAGGCGAGCGCCGCCCATGCCGCGCTGGAGAGCCGGCGAACCGCCGGCAAGCTGGTGCTGGTGCCCTGACGGGATTCAGCTGGCGCGGGCGGTGGCGAACTGGCCCGCCTTGCGGAAGCGCCAGAGATAACCGGGTACCTCGGCCTCGGCGGAGACCGGCGCGATGCCGAGTCCGTGCAGGGTGCGGCCTTCCTTCTCGGCCGCCGCGGAGACGACATTGTCGCTCCCGAGCAGATTGACCTGGTCGCGCGTCAGGATGAGCTCGTTCGGCAGCAGGCCGAGCGTCAGCATGTCGGCGAGCTCGAGGAGCTGGCCCTGCAGGCGGGCGAGCCCGAAGGGCATCGGCGCGATCACGCGCTTGCGGCCGGTGACCTCGCAGACATAGTCGACCAGCTCACGCAGCGTCTTCTCCTCGGGGCCGCCGAGCTCGTAGACCTTGCCGCCCTCGACCTTGCCGTCGACGGCACGCGCGATCGCCTCGGCGACGTCGCCGACGAAGACCGGCTGGAACTTGGTCTGCGCACCCGCCAGCGGCAGCACCGGCAGCAGCCGCACCAGCGAGGCGAAGCGGTTGAAGAAGGTGTCCTCCGGTCCGAACATCACCGACGGACGCAGCACGATCGCCTGCTTGACCAGGGCATGGGCCGCCGCCTCGCCCTCGGCCTTGCTGCGGGCATAGACAGAGGTCGATTCGGCGTCGGCACCGAGCGCCGAGACCTGGATCAGCCGATCGACTCCGAACTGCGCGCAGGCCTGTGCCACGCTGCGGGCGCCTTGTGCTTGTACCGAGGAGAAGTTCTGCCGGCCCTTCTCGCGCATGATGCCGACGAGGTTGATCACCGCATCGGCGCCCTGCACTGCGGCCGCGACCGAATCGGGATAGCGCAGATTGGCCTGCACCGCAGTGACCTGGCCGACGATGCCGAGTGGCTGCAGGAAGCCGGCGAGATCCGGGCGGCGCACGGCGGCGCGCACACGATAGCCGCGCCGAGCCAGCGCCCGCACGACATGGCGTCCCAGGAAGCCCGAGCCGCCGAAGACCGTGACGAGTTGCGAAGCGGGAGGCAGGACCGTCATGGTGACGCGAAGCTCCGTTTGGAAGCGCTGAAAACTGAGACTATCGCGCCTGTCCTAGTGCATCGCAGCGCAGCTGTGAAGGCGGCGAGGCGTTGCCGAAAAGACAGGCCGACACGAGGTTGTCAAAAAGCCGGCTTCGCCCGTTGACAGGCGTGCGACGCCCCCGTAAACGAACCGCCGTTGCCCAGGTGGCGGAATTGGTAGACGCACCAGCTTCAGGTGCTGGCGCTCGCAAGGGCGTGGAGGTTCGAGTCCTCTCCTGGGCACCAACTTTCCTTGAGGACTACCAACCTCAAGGACTTAGGCCGGATCAGAGTGTTGCGCGTGGCCGACTGTGCTGCGAACGCGTGCAACACTACTCTTCCTGATCGTCCGTCCGGCAAAGCGCCCCCGGCTTCTCTCAGCCATAATTCGTGCGGCGCATTCCCGCCGATGGGAAGAACCGCGTCGCTGGCCACGAGCTTCCTATACCAGCGGCGATTCGCAGGCCGGACCGGGGCGTCCGGCTCGATCATCCCGATGCCTCCTGCCCGCAGTATCCGACATGACGGCTTCCCGCCGCGCCGAGGTCGCGGCAGGATCGCCGTGGCGACCGGAATCGCTGCCCGCGAGGGCAGCTGACGATCAGGCGGCCGCATCGCCCGCCGGGAGGACAGCGTGAAGAAGCTCATCAACGATCCGCGCAAGGTCGTCAGGGAGATGATCGAGGGGCTCGTCGCCCTGCATCCCGGGCTTGCCCTGCTGGCGAACCACGACGTGGTATTGCGCGCCGACCTTCCTGAGCCGGCCCGACGCCAGGTCGCCGTGATCTCCGGTGGCGGCGCCGGCCATGAGCCGGCCCATGCCGGCTATGTCGGAGCCGGCATGCTGCACGCCGCCGTCTCGGGCGACGTCTTCACCTCGCCCTCCGTCGATGCGGTGCTCGCCGCCATTCGCGCCGCCGCCGGGCCTGCCGGGGCGCTCCTCATCGTCAAGAACTACACCGGCGACCGGCTCAATTTCGGCCTGGCGGCGGAGATCGCGCGAGCCGGCGGCATCCCGACCGAGATCGTGGTCGTCGCCGACGATGTCGCGCTGCGCGACACGGTGCCGAAGGAACGGCGCCGCGGCATCGCCGGCACCGTGCTGGTCCACAAGATCGCCGGAGCCCTGGCGGATCAGGGTCAATCGCTGACGGCGGTCGCGGCTGCGGCGCGAGCCGCTGCAGCCGCGACCGGAACCATGGGTGTGGCATTGGGAGCCTGCACCATCCCGGCGGTCGGCGTTCCCGGCTTCACCCTGGGCGAGGAGGAGATCGAGTTCGGCCTCGGCATCCACGGCGAGGCCGGCGTGTCGCGGCAACAGATCGCCAGCGCTGACGCGATCACTGACCGGATGCTGGAGATCATCGTGGACGAAGGCGGCCATGGCGCCGGCGCGCGCGTTGCGCTGCTCGTCAATAATCTCGGCGGGACAACGCAGATGGAGCTCGCCGTCATCGCCCGGCGTGCCCTCGCCCGCCTGCGCGAGCAGGGGCTGGTCGTCGAGCGCGCATGGGCCGGAACCTTGCTGAGCGCGCTCGAAATGCCGGGCTTCTCGCTGTCGCTGATGGCGGTCGACGACGACAGGCTTGCGCTTCTCGACAGGGCCAGCGTAGCTCCGGCCTGGCCCGGAGCAGGCGCCATTCCGTCGACGCCGAGCTTCATCGATACTGGCGACACGGGTGCGGCGGACGAGACCATGGCTTCGGCCGACAGCCTGGGAGCCGTGGTGCGCAGGGCCGCCCTCGCCTGCGCAACGGCGCTGGAAGCAGCCGAGCCCTATCTGACCGAACTCGACAGCAAGGCTGGCGACGGTGATCTCGGCGTCAGCATGAGCCGCGCCGCGGCTGCGATCCGGACCTGCTGCGCGACCGACCGGTCAAACAGTGCGGCTTCGGTCCTCGCTTTGCTCGCCGGGCAATTGCGGCGGGCCATCGGTGGCAGTTCTGGGCCGTTCTATGCGGTCGGCCTGCTGCGCGCCGCGCGCCGCCTTGCCGAAGGGCCGAGCACCGGCCTCGCCGACTGGGCCGATGCGTTCGCCGCAGGTACCGACGCCGTTTCGGAACTGGGCGGCGCTCATGCCGGCGACAGGACGATGCTGGACGCGCTCCTGCCTGCGGCCCGGGCCCTTGCGGAAGCCGCGCAATACGGCCTGCCTCCGACCCAGGCCTGGAGCCTCGCGGCCGAAGCCGCCAAAGCCGGCGCGGAAGCCACCGCCACGATGCGGCCGCGGCTCGGGCGGGCGAGCTATCTCGGTGAGCGGGCCCTCGGCACGCCGGATGGCGGTGCCGTCGCGGTCTCGATATGGCTTGGCGCTCTCACGCCTCGCTAGTCTGACAGACGACATCGCCGCGTTCCGCCCGAATGGCTCGTTGGGCTAGCGCCTGTGCAGCTCCGAGACTGTGCCGATGGCGACCAAATCGGCTAGGGCCCAACCTTGGCGGTCGGAATGCTCTTGGTCACGACATAGGTGTAGTAGCGCTCGATGCCGATCGCCGGGTCGAGCAGCCGGTCGATCAGGCGTTGGTAGGCGTCGATGTCGGGCGTGACCACACGCATGATGTAGTCGATGCCGCCACCGGTTGCGTCGCAGGCGACGATGGCCGGCTCTCTCGCCACGGCCTCCTCGAACCGGCGGAAATCCGCCTGCTGGTGGCTCTTCAGACTGATCTCGACGATCACGGTCGTCCGCGGCGCGTCGGGCTCCAGGTCGACGATCGCGGTATAGCCCCTGATCACGCCGGCCCCCTCCATCCGGCGCAGCCGCTCCCAGCAGGCTGCCGGCGACAGCGCCACCGTCTCGGCGAGCTTGAGCTTGGTCATGCGGCCGTCGCGCTGCAGGGCCGCGACGATCTTCAGGTCGATCGGATCGAGCTTCATCTTCGGTGACCGCGCGTGCATAATGTCATGAATGCTGCTTCCTAAGAACGAGACAATCCCATGTTCCGTCAAGCCGAACGGCCTTCCGGCAACAGGCTTTCCCCGATTGTGGAGAAGGCCGTCGAATGGCACCCGGTCCTGACGAAGCAGAAGGGCGCGACCAAGCACGCCGCGCTGACCGAGCGCATCATCGCCGATATCGACGCCGGCATCCTGAAGCCGATGGACCGGATGCCGACCCATCGCGACCTCGCCCGCGAGCTCGGCATCTCCGTCCAGACCGTCAGCCTCAGCTACAAGGAGGCCGAGCGCCTCGGCTATCTCAGCGGCGAGGTCGGGCGCGGAACCTTCGTCAGGAGTCGCGTCACCGAGCAGGCCGGCCGGCTGATGCTCGACCGCAGCCCGACTGAGGTCGTCGATCTCTCGATCGTGCGCGGCGTCTATCTCGATGCGCATGAGGCGGCCTCGCGCCAGGCGCTGGCGGCGCTGGCCGAGGGCGACACCAGCCCCTTCATGCGGCCGTGCAGGCCAATCGCCGGCCTTGACCGCCATCGCGAAGCGGCGCGCCTCTGGCTCGGACCGCTGGGCGTCGAAACCTCCGTCGAGCGCGTGCTGATCACCAATGGCGCGGCGCATGCGCTCTTCCTGGCGTTGGCTTGCGTCGTGCGCGCCGGCGACCTCGTGCTGACCGAGAACCTGACCGATCACGGCGTCATCGGCCTCGCCAACGTCCTCGGCTTCAGCCTCAAGGGCCTGCCGACCGACGAGGAGGGTATTCGCCCCGACGCGTTCGAGGCGGCCTGCCGCGCCGGCGGCGTGCGGGCGCTCGTGCTCATCCCGACGCTGAACAACCCGACCAGCCATGTCGCCGGCCCCGAGCGCCGCCGCGCCATCGCCGAGATCGCGCAGCGCCATGGCGTCTTCGTCGTCGAGGACGAGGTCTACAAGCCGCTGATCGCCGAGCCGCTACCGTCGATCACCGCGATGCTGCCGGATCTCGGCTTCTTCCTCACAAGTTTCACCAAGACGGTCCTGACCGGCCTGCGCGTCGGCTATCTCGTCGTGCCGCCGCAATATTCGATCCGCGCCGCCTCAATCCTGCGTGTGACCAGCTGGAGCGGCACCTATCTGCCGGCCGAGATCGCGACGCGCTGGGTCGAGGACGGCACCGCGCAAAGGCTGCTTGCCGTCCAGCGCGAGGAAGCGAAGGCACGCCAGCGCATCGTCGCGGAGACACTCGGGAGCCATGTCGCCTCGAGCCATCCGCTCTCGCTCTGCGCCTGGCTCAAGGTGCCCGCGCATTGGACCGAGGACAGCCTGGTGCGTTCCCTCGCCGACCGCCGCATTGCCGTGACGCCCTCCGATCCCTTCGTCGCCGGCCCCAACCATGGCGGCGGCATCCGTATCTGTCTGGGCGGACGGATGAGCCACGAACTGCTGGCCCGGACGCTGACGACGGTTCGGCAGACCTTCGAGCAGCTGCCGCCGGTTTTCGACATCGGTGCGATCGGCTGAAGGTGGCGGGCAGGGTCCTCTGTCCATGTCATTGCCGCCTGTGGTGCAGGTTCGACATGATTGAATCATTACAATATAATAATTGACATGAAATTCTCTCCCTCGCAGCATGACAAGCGAGGGAGACATGACGGTGGCCAAACCGCGTCTTTTCACTGCCGAGGCAGATCAACCGGCCGCGCAGCCGGCCGCCGTCGCGCTGCCCGAGATCGAAGCCGCCGCGACGCGCATCGCCGGCCGGGTCGAGCGCACGCCGCTTATGAGCTCGCCTTCCCTCGGTCGTCTCTGCGGCCAGCCCGTCCATCTCAAGCTCGAGACCCGCCAGCCGATCGGCGCTTTCAAGCTGCGCGGCGCGATGAATGCGGTGCTGGCGCTGACCAAGGAGCAGCGCCGGCGCGGGCTCGTAACCGCATCGACCGGCAATCATGGTCGCGCGGTCGCCTACACCGCTCGTAAACTCGGCCTTGCCGCCACCATCTGCATGTCGGCGCTGGTGCCGGCGAACAAGGTCGAGGCGATCCGCTCGCTCGGCGCCGAGATCCGCATCGTCGGCCGCTCGCAGGACGATGCGCAGATCGAGGTCGAGCGATTGGTCGCCGAGCGCGGGCTCATCCAGATTCCGCCCTTCGATCATCCTGATGTCGTTGCCGGCCAGGGCACGATCGGCCTCGAACTGGTCGAGGACCTGCCCGAACTCGCCTGCGTGCTGATCCCGCTCTCGGGCGGCGGGCTCGCCGCCGGAATTGCGGTCGCGGTCAAGGCATTGCGGCCCTCCGCGAGGATCATCGGCATCTCGATGGAGCGCGGCGCCGCCATGGCCGCGGCGATTGCGGCCGGCCGGCCCGTCGAGGTGGTCGAAGAGGAAAGTCTGGCGGACTCGCTCGGCGGCGGCATCGGCCTTGCCAACCGCGTCACCTTCGCGCTGTGCCGCGACCTGATCGACGAGGTCGTGCTGCTCAGCGAGGCCGAGATCGCGGCCGGCATCCGCCATGCCGCGCTCGTCGAGAACGAGATCGTCGAAGGTGCCGGCGCGGTCGGCGTCGCCGCCCTGCTCGCCGGCAAGGTCAGTCCGCAGGGGCCGACGGCGCTCATCCTGTCAGGCCGCAATATCGACGAGGCCGTGCATCGGCGCATCGTCTCCGGAGCCGCCGCATGAGCCGCATGCTCGTCCTCACCGAGGCGGAGCTGCGCCGCATCATCGGGCTCGACCTGAGCGCCATCGCCTGTGTCGAGGAAGCCTTCGCCGCGCTCGCGACCAAGCCGGTCGCGATGCCGCCGATCCTGCGACTCGATATCCCCGAGCATCGCGGCGAAGTCGATGTGAAGACCGCTTATGTGCCGGGCCTCGACGGCTTCGCCATCAAGGTCAGCCCCGGCTTCTTCGATAATCCCAAGCTCGGCCTGCCCAGCCTCAACGGGTTGATGATCTTGTTCAATGCCCGGACCGGGCTGGTAGAGGCGCTGCTTCTCGACAACGGCTATCTCACCGATGTCAGGACGGCTGCTGCCGGAGCGGTCGCAGCGCGCCACCTTGCCCGGCCGGATGCCGCAGTCGCGACCATCTTCGGCGCCGGCATGCAGGCGAGGCTGCAGCTCGAAGCGTTGACGCTGGTGCGCCCGATCCGCGAGGCGCGGATCTGGGCCCGCGATGCGCAAAAAGCTGATCAGGCTGCGAGCGAGCTCTCCCGCAGGCTCGGCTTTCCCGTCATCGCCCTCACCGATTCAAAAGCGGCCGTGCGAGGCGCCGATGTCATCGTCACCACCACGCCGGCCGAACGGCCGATCCTGATGGCGGACTGGCTCGAGCCCGGCCAGCACGTCACGGCGATGGGTTCCGACAGCGAGCACAAGAACGAGATCGATCCGGCCGTCTTCGCCCGCGCCACCTATGTCGCCGACCGCCTCTCGCAGACGCACCGCCTCGGCGAGCTCGCCCATGCGATCCGAGCCGGCGTCGCGACCTCCGACCAGGCCTTCGCCGAGCTCGGCGAGGTGATCGCCGGCCAGCGTCCCGGCAGGATGACGGCCGACGAGATCACACTGGCCGACCTGACTGGCACCGGCGTGCAGGACACTGCGATCGCCAATCTCGCCGCCGCCCGCGCTCGCACTGCCGGCGCCGGGCAGACCATCGACACCAAAGCCGAAGCGGGAGACGCCGCGTGACCGTGACCCTGAACTTCACCCGCGAGGAATATGCCGAGCGCCTCGCCAAGACCCGCGCCGCCATGGAGCGCGCCGGCATCGAGCTGATGGTCGTCACCGACCCCTCGAACATGCATTGGCTCACCGGCTATGACGGCTGGTCGTTCTACGTCCATCAATGCGTGCTGGTCCCGCCGACCGGCGAGCCGATCTGGTATGGCCGCAAGCAGGATGCGAACGGTGCAAAGCGAACCGCTTACATCGGCCACGACAACATCATCGGCTATCCCGACCATTATGTTCAGTCGACCGAGCGCCATCCGATGGACCTGCTGGCGCAGATCATCGCCGAGCGCGGCTGGGACAGGCTCTCGATCGCGGTCGAGATGGACAATTACTACTTCTCGGCGGCCGCCTTCGCCTCGCTGCAGAAGCACTTGCCGAACGCCCGCTTCGAGGATGCCGGCGGGCTGGTGAACTGGCAGCGCGCGGTCAAGAGCAGGACCGAGCTCGACTATATGCGCAAGGCCGGCCGCATCGTCGAATTGATGCACCAGCGCATCGTCGACGTCGTCGAACCCGGCATGCGCAAATGCGACCTCGTCGCCGAGATCTACGATGCCGGCATTCGCGGCACGGCTGAGTTTGGCGGCGACTATCCCGCAATCGTGCCGCTGCTGCCCTCGGGCACCGATGCCTCTGCCCCGCACCTGACCTGGGACGACAGGCCGATGCGTTCGGGCGAAGGCACCTTCTTCGAGATCGCCGGCGCCTACCGGCGCTACCACTGCCCGCTGTCGCGCACCGTCTTCCTCGGCAAGCCGACGCAAGCCTTCCTCGATGCCGAGAAGGCGACGCTCGAAGGCATGGAGGCCGGGCTCGCCGCGGCGAAGCCGGGCAATACCTGCGAGGACATCGCCAACGCCTTCTTCGCCGTGCTGAAGCGCTACGGGATCATCAAGGACAACCGCACCGGCTATCCGATCGGCCTGTCCTATCCACCTGATTGGGGCGAGCGCACCATGAGCCTGCGGCCGGGCGACCGGACCGAGCTCAAGCCCGGCATGACCTTCCACTTCATGACCGGCCTCTGGCTCGAGGATATGGGCCTCGAGATCACCGAGAGCATCGCGATCACTGAGACCGGCGTCGAATGCCTGTCGAACCTGCCGCGCCAGCTCTTCGTCAAGGGTTGACCGCGATGCTGACCGCCTCGCCCCGTCCCTCGCCAGTGACGCCGACGATCGACCTCTCGGCGCAGGGCGTCCAGCACGGTCATCTCCGCCTGCCCTATAGCCGCGACGACAGCGCCTGGGGCTCGGTGATGATCCCGATCTGCGTGATCGCCAACGGCGACGGGCCGACCGCGCTGCTGACCGGCGCCAATCATGGCGACGAATATGAGGGCCCGGCGGCGCTGTTCGAGCTGGCGCGCACGCTTGATCCGGCCGAGGTCTCGGGCCGGGTGATCATCGTGCCGGCGCTGAACTATCCGGCCTTCCGGGCGGGGACGCGCACGTCGCCGATCGATAAGGGCAACATGAATCGCAGCTTTCCGGGGCGCCCGGACGGCAATGTCACCGAGAAGATTGCCGACTACGTCACGCGCCATCTCGTGCCGCTGGCGGACATCGTCCTCGACTTCCACTCCGGCGGAAAGACGCTCGATTTCCTGCCCTATGCGGCTGCCCACGAACTGCCGGACAAGGCGCAGGAGGCGCGCTGCTTTGCGGCGGTCGCCGCCTTCTCCGCGCCCTACTCGATGAAGATGCTGGAGATCGACGCCGTCGGCATGCTCGACACCACCGTCGAGGCGATGGGCAAGGTCTTCGTCACGACCGAGCTCGGCGGCGCCGGGACCGCGAGCGCGCGCAGTATCGGCATCGCCCGGCGCGGCGCCAGCAATCTGCTGAGGCATGCCGGCATCCTCGCCGGAACGCCCGAGACGGGGCCGACAAGCTGGCTCGACATGCCTTCGGCCGACTGTTTCGCCTTCGCCGAGGACGACGGGCTGATCGCCTTCGAGCACGACCTCGGCGAGCCGGTACGCGCCGGCGAGGTCATCGCCCGGGTCTATCCCGTCGGGAAGACCGGGCTCGCCCCGGCCGAATACCAGGCCGCGATGGACGGCGTCCTCGCTGCCCGCCACGTCCCCGGGCTGATCAAGGCGGGCGACTGTCTCTCGGTGCTCGCCGTGCTGACGGAGGCGCCCTGACCCGTTCGGCCGGGCGACCGGTCCAAGCCAACCGCCGGCGCGAAGACGCCAGAGAAGCCGAAGCAATCGGCATGCGGAGAAACATCAACCAGAGGAGAATTGCAGATGCCGTTTTTGAAGATCGCGGGTCTCTCCGCCATTGCTCTCGCCGCCGGCCTCGCCGCCGCCGGCGCCACCAGCCTGAAGGACGTCAAGGACCAGGGCTATATCCGCGTCGCCACCGCCAATGAGGTGCCCTATTCCTATATGAAGGATGACGGCACCTCGGCCGGCATCGGCCCCGATGTCGCCAATGCCGTGCTGAAGAAGCTCGGCGTCGCCGAGGCCAACTGGTCGGTGACGCCGTTCGGCACGCTGATCCCCGGCCTCAAGGCCAAGCGCTTCGACTTCGTCGCCGCCGAGCAGAACATCTCGCCGGAGCGCTGCAAGCAGGTCTCCTTCACCGAGCCGAACTCCTCCTATGGCGAAGGCCTGCTGGTGAAGAAAGGCAATCCGAAGAAGCTGACGACCTATGCCGATATCGCCAAGGATCCGTCGCTCAAGGTCGCGGTCGTCTCCGGCGCCAACAATATCGACTTCCTGCGCGCCGTCGGGGTCAAGGACAGTCAGGTGATCTTCATCACCGCCAATGCCGATGCGCTCGCGACCGTGCAGAGCCGCGCCGACGCCTATGCCGCGACCGAGCTCACCGTGGCCTCGCTCGCCAAGGGCCAGGCCAATGTCGAGCAGGTCGCGCCGTTCACCGACCCGGTCGTCAACGGCAAGCCGGTCCGCAATTTCGGCGGCTTCGCCTTCCGGCCGGAGGACAAGGAACTGCGCGACGCCTTCAACGCCGCCCTCGCCGAGTTCCGCAAAACCGATGACTACAAGAAGATCCTCGGCACCTACGGCCTCTCGGACGCCAGCATCAAGGCGGCGGCGGATCGCAAGGTCGAGGATCTCTGCGCCGGCAAATGAGTGCCTGACGGACATCGCTCCGCCCGCCCTGGCGGCGGGCGGAGCTTCACGCCTGTTCAACCTTGTCGCGGAGCCTGCCGGATGGAGTGGCTGTCCTACCTGCCCGCCTTGTCGCGCGGCGCCCTGATCACCGCCGGGATCACTTTGGCGGCGATCGCGATCGGCGCCGTCGCCGCCTTCGCGGCCGGCATCGCGCGCGTCGAGGGCGGGCGCCTGATGTCGATGATCGCGCTTTGCTACACCGAGCTCTTCCGCGGGACGTCGCTGCTCGTCCAGCTGTTCTGGTTCTATTACGCCCTGCCACTCGTCGGGATCAGCTTCGAGCCGGTCGCCACCGGCATCCTGGTGCTGTCACTGCATGTCGGCGCCTATGGCTCGGAGATCGTCCGCGGCGCCTTGCAATCGGTCTCCGTCCAGCAGCACGAGGCGGCGCGGGCGCTGAATTTCGGCCGCACCCAGACGCTTCTCCACATCAGCCTGCCGCAGGCGCTGGTCGAGATGATGCCGGCCTTCGGCAACCTCGCCATCGAGACCCTGAAGCTGTCCTCGCTGGTCTCGCTGATCTCGATCGCCGACCTGACCTTCCGGGCGCAGTCGATCCGCAACCTCACCCTCGACAGCGCCGGCGTCTACAGCCTGACGCTGGTCGGCTATTTCGCGATGTCGCTGGTGCTGATGCTGCTGATGCGGCTGATCGAGCGGCTGGTCCGGCGCGGCGCCGCCTTCCCGCGCGCCGCGCATTCGTGAGGAGCCGCGCATGATGTACGGCTTCGAATGGGACACGACGACGCCGCTGAGTTACGCGTCCTCGATCCTGCCGATCATCCTGATCGGGCTCACCGTGACCTTGCAGGCCGCCGCCGCCGGCTTTGCGATCGCACTGGTGCTCGGCCTCGTCTTCGCGCTGCTGCGGCGGAGCCGCTTCACCGCCGTGTCCTGGACGACGGCGATCGTCGTCGAATTCCTGCGCGATACGCCGCTCCTGGTGCAGCTCTTCTTCCTCTATTACGTGCTGCCGGATTACGGCATCACGCTGCCGGCCTTCCTGACCGGCGCGCTCGCGCTCGGGCTGCAATATTCGGCCTATACCTCCGAGGTCTATCGCGGCGGTATCGAGGCCGTGCCGCGCGAGCAATGGGAGGCGGCGACGGCGCTGAACCTCAGCCGCTTACAGACCTATCGCGACATCGTCGTGCCGCAGATCGTGCCGCGCATCCTGCCGGCGATGGGCAACTACCTTGTCGCCATGATCAAGGAGACGCCGGTGCTCTCCGTCGTCACCGTGCTCGAGATGATGGGGCTCGCGAACATGATCGGCGAGCGCACCTTCGAATATCTCGTGCCGCTGACCCTGGTCGGCCTGATCTTCCTCCTCCTCACGCTGATCTGCTCGGCCGGCCTGCACCGGCTGCAGAAGGCGCTGCCGAAAGCAGGGATCCCGCTGCAATGACCGAGACCTCCCAGCCACCCATCATCGAATTCGCCGGCGTGACCAAGCGCTTCGGCGCGCTGACCGTGCTCGACGATTTCAACTTCAGCGTCGCCCGCGGCGAGAAGGTCACGCTGATCGGTCCGTCCGGTTCGGGCAAGTCGACCGTGCTGCGCATCCTGATGACGCTGGAGCCCTTCCAGGAGGGCCGGCTGACGCTCGCCGGCATGCCCTATCACGAGCCGAATGCGGGTGGCCCGTTCAAGGCCTCGGACGGGCATCTGCGCCAGATCCGCAGCCATGTCGGCATGGTCTTCCAGAGCTTCAACCTGTTCCCGCACATGACGGTGCTGCGCAATGTCGTCGAGGCGCCGGTGCGGGTGCTCGGCCTGCCGCGCGGCGAGGCCGAATGCCGGGCCGTCGACCTCCTCGCCATGGTCGGACTCGCCGACAAGAAGGACCACTACCCGGCGCAGCTCTCCGGCGGCCAGCAGCAGCGTGTCGCCATCGCCCGAGCGCTCGCCATGCGCCCGCGCGTGCTGCTCTTCGACGAGCCCACCTCGGCGCTCGATCCGCAGCTCGTCGGCGAGGTGCTCTCGGTCATCCGCGGCCTCGCCAGCGAGCACGATCTCACCATGCTGCTCGTCACCCACGAGATGCGCTTCGCCCGCGAGGTCTCCGATCGCGTCTGCTTCTTCGACAAGGGCCGCATCTGCGAGCAGGGCGAGCCGGAACGCATCTTCAGCGCACCCGAGCAGCCGCGCACACGTGAGTTCCTGGCCTCGGTGCTGGGCTGAAGTCGCGCCGAGATTCTATCGGCGCTGCCGTGAATTTCCGAGATTGTTTCGGCACGACGCCGACACTTCGAAGACAGTCTCGCCGGCCTTCCGCCTAGCCTCGTCGTCAATCGAGGGAGGATGGTCATGAGCACGATGACGAGCACCGCGAGGCGGGAAGCCACGATCGCCAAGCCGGCCGAGCATCCCGGCCTGGCGCGCCTGACCGATCGCCGTCTGTTGCGGCAGCTGTCCTACATCGATGGCCGCTGGACCGCCGCTTCCGACGGCGAGACCTTCCCGGTGACCGACCCTGCGACCGGCGCTCTCGTCGCGCAGGTCGCGGCGCTCGGCGCGAGCGAAACGACGCAGGCGATCGAGGCCGCTCATGCCGCTTTCCCGACATGGAAGGCGCTGCTGCCACAGGAGCGTGCCGCGTTGCTGCGGCGCTGGCATGCGGCGATGCTGGCGGCGGCTGAAGACCTCGCGCTGCTGATGACGCTGGAGCAGGGCAAGCCGCTGGCGGAATCGCGCGGCGAGATCGCCTATGCCGCCGACTTCATCGCCTATTACGCCGAGGAAGCGCTGCGGGTGAATGCCGAGAGCGTGACCAGCCACCTGCCGGGCGCGCAGATGTCGCTGTCACGCGAGCCGGTTGGCGTCGCCGCCTTGCTGACGCCCTGGAACTTTCCTTCGGCCATGCTGACGCGCAAGGCCGCGGCGGCGCTCGCCGCCGGCTGCACCGTCGTCGCCCATCCCTCTTCGCACACGCCGCTCTCGGCGTTGGCCCTGGCCGAGCTCGCCGACCGCGCCGGGCTCCCGGCCGGCGTCTTCAACATCGTCACCGGCGACGCCGCGCCGATCGCCGAAACCTATTGCTCCGATACCCGCGTACGGGCTGTCAGCTTCACCGGCTCGACCGAGATCGGCCGGATCGTCGCCCGCAACGCGGCCGCGACCGTCAAGCGCGCGGTGATGGAGCTCGGCGGCCATGCTCCGCTGATCGTCTTCGACGATGCCGATCTCGACCGCGCCGTCGCGATCGCGATCGACGCCAAGTTCGCGACCTCCGGGCAGGATTGCCTCGCCGCCAACCGGATCTATGTGCAGCGTGGTCTCTACGAGCGCTTCTGCACGGCCTTCGCCGAGAGGGCAGCGGCGCTGCGCGTCGGCGCCGGCCTTGAGGATGGCGTCGAGATCGGCCCGCTGATGCGTGCGGCCGCCAAACGCAAGGCCGAAGCCCAGATCGTCGATGCGCTGGCACGCGGCGCGAAGCGGCTGACACCGGAGCGCGCCATGCCCGGCCCGCTCTTCCTGGCGCCGACCGTGCTTTGCGATGTGCCCGAGGAAGCGTTGATCATGCGCGAGGAGACCTTTGCGCCGGTCGCTGCCATCGCCCCCTTCGATGATGAGGACGAGGTCATCGCCCGCGCCAACGACAGCGAATACGGCCTCGTCGCCTATGTCGTGACCCGCGACGGGGCGCGAGCGGCCCGGCTCGCGAGGGCGCTCGACTACGGCATGGTCGCGGTCAACCGCGTCAAGATCACCGGCGCGCCGATCCCCTTCGGCGGCACGAAGCAATCCGGCCTCGGCCGCGAGGGCTCGCGCCACGGCCTCGAGGCCTTCACCGACCTCAAATATGTCTGCCTCGACCTGAACTGAGGCGCCGTTTCCCGCTTTCGCGAAGGATGACCACCATGCTCGACCAGCCCGCCCGCGCCGGCAACGAACTGGACGCCTGGGACCGCGACCATTTCTTCCACCCCTCGACGCATATGGGCCAGCATGCCCGCGGCGAAACGCCGAACCGGATCATCGCCGGTGGCGAGGGCGTCTACATCGTCGACCGCGACGGCAAGCGCAGCCTCGACGCCTTCGCCGGACTCTATTGCGTCAATGTCGGCTATGGCCGGAAAGCGATCACCGACGCGATCGCCGAGCAGGCGGCGAAGCTGCCCTATTACCACGCCTATGTCGGCCATGGCTCGGAGCCGTCGATCAGGCTCGCCAAGATGGTGGTCGATCGCGCGCCGAAGGGGATGAGCCGGGTCTTCTTCGGCCTTTCGGGCTCGGACGCCAACGAGACCAATCTGAAGCTGGTCTGGTACTACAACAATGTCCTGAAGCGGCCGGAGAAGAAGAAGATCATCTCTCGCTGGCGCGGCTATCACGGTTCGGGTGTGATGACCGGCAGCCTCACCGGCCTCACCGCCTTCCACAATCTCTTCGATCTGCCGAAGGCGCCGGTCCTGCATACCGAGGCGCCCTACTACTATCGGCGCGAGGATCGCAGCCAGAGCGAGGAGCAGTTCTCGCAGCACTGCGCCGACAGGCTGGAGGAGCTGATCCAGGCTGAGGGGCCGGAGACGATCGCTGCCTTCATCGGCGAACCGGTGCTCGGCACGGGTGGCATCGTGCCGCCGCCCGCCGGCTACTGGGCGAAGATCCAGGCGGTGCTCAGGAAGCACGACATCCTGCTGATCGCCGACGAGGTCGTCACCGGCTTCGGCCGTCTCGGCAGCATGTTCGGCTCCGACCATTACGGCATCGAGCCGGATCTCATAACCATCGCCAAGGGCCTGACCTCGGCCTATGCGCCGCTCTCCGGTGTCATCGTCTCGGAGACGCTCTGGCGTGTGCTCGAGCACGGGTCGGACGAATACGGCCCGATCGGCCATGGCTGGACCTATTCCTCGCATCCGCTCTGCGCGGCAGCTGGCGTCGCCAATCTCGAACTCGTCGACGAGCTCGATCTCGTGCGCAATGCCGGCGAGGTCGGCGCCTATTTCAACGCGGCGCTGAAGAATGCCGTCGGTGGCCATCGCTATGTCGGCGAGGTCCGCGGCGAAGGCCTACTGGCAGCGGTCGAATTCGTTCGCGATCGGGATGACCGCGTCTTCTTCGACGCTTCGCAGAAGGTTGGCCCGCGCATCGCAGCTGCCTTGCTGGATCAGGGCGTCATCGCCCGCGCCATGCCGCAGGGCGACATCCTCGGCTTTGCGCCGCCTCTCTGCCTGACGAAACAGGAAGCCGATCTGGTGGTCGAGGCGACGCGGCGCGCCGTGGACGCGGTCGCCAACACGCTCTAGCACCATCAACTACACTCAGCTCGATGCCCAGGCGGGGACAGCCCTCGCCGCGCCACGTAAGGGGCGACGACCGATCAATTCGGATCGCGCCTCGATCGCCGAACTCTGGTCGATCTGCAAATCAGGCCTTCCGGGCGGCGACGATCGGCCGCGTTCCGGAGCTTGCGGATTCATGAAGAGAAATTCACTTTCTCTCCTTCGCCGCCCGCTCTAGAAGCGGCACTGTCGCGTCGTGTTCCGCGGTCTTTCGAATCGAGGCTGGAGAAGAGCGGCATGGTGCCGGGCTACAGGCGTGATCTTGCGGGACACGCGGTCGCACATCCGCTCTTGCGTCTTTCCACCGCGGCGGCTGTCACTCTCAGCCTGGCAGGCTGCCTGCCGGCCGACCAGCGGCCCGAGCTCGGCATCGCGGTGACGCGCAGCTTTGCCGCCGGCGAGAAGCGTCCCGCATCCGCCGTCTCGCCCGATTGGCCACACCTGTTCCGGTCACGCGAGCTCGACCGGCTGGTCGAGCGGACCGCCGGCGCGAATTTCGACATCGCCATCGCCATGACGCGGATCCGGCAGGCCGATGCGCAGTCGCGCATCTCGGCGGCGACGCTCTATCCGACGCTGAGCGGCTCGGCCGATGCCTCGCGCAGCCTGAGGCCCGGCACGCTCGGCTCCAAGCGCGGGCCGTTCAGCGAGAGCGTCGGCAACCAGTTCAGCCTCGGCCTGTCGGCGAGCTACGAGCTCGATTTCTGGGGCAAGAACCGCGCGACCGCCGATGCCGGGCGCTTCGCCGCCGAAGCCTCCCGCTTCGACCGCGACGTGGTGGCCCTCACGGCCGTCGCCAGCGTGACCAGCACCTATTTCCAGGTGCTGGCGGCACAGGACCGCCTGCGCATCGCCCGCGAGAACATCGCGGTGGCGGAGCGGACGCTCAAGGTGATCCAGGCCCGGCTCTCGGTCGGCACCGCGACCCAGCTCGACATCGCGCAGCAGGAAAGCGTGGTGGCGCAGCAGAAGGCCTCAGTGCCCGCTCTCGAACTCTCATTGCGCCAGACCAAGGTCACGCTCGCCGTGCTCGTCGGCGAGACGCCGGCTGCGGTCGCGATCAAGGGCGGCAGCCTGAATGCGATCGCCGTGCCGACGGTGCGCGCCGGCCTGCCCTCGCAACTGCTGCAGCGCCGGCCCGACATCGCCGAAGCCGAGGCGCGCCTCACCGCGCAGGAAGCAACGCTCCTTGCCGCCCGGGCGGCGCTCTATCCGAGCATCAAGCTGACCGGCCAGGGCGGGCTCGAAAGCGCGGTGCTGAAGAACCTGCTGCGGCCGGACGCGGCCTTCGCCTCGGCGGCTGCCGGCCTCGTCCAGCCCATCCTCGACGGCGGCAATCTGCGCGCTCGGGTCGAGCTCGAACGCGGCACGGCCGACGAGCTGATCGCGACCTATCGCAAGACCATCGTCAGCGCCTTCGCCGATGTCGAGAACGCGCTGATCGCCATCCAGGAGAACACCCGGCACGAGCGGTTGCAGGCGGAGGTCGTGGCGTCAGCAAGACGGGCCTATGCCATCACCGAGCAGCGGCTGCGCGAGGGCACGATCGATATCGTGACACTCTTGAACACCCAGCAGACCCTGTTCCAGGCGCAGGACCAGCTCTCGCAGATCAAGCTCCAGAAGCTGACCGCCTATGTCGAGCTGTTCAAGGCGCTGGGCGGCGGCTGGACCGAGGCCGACCGCCGCACGGCCGTCGTTGCAACCGAGGCGGCGGAATGAAGCGTCTTCTCATCCTTCTCGTGCTGCTCGGTGCCGCCGCCTGGGGCTGGCACAGCTATAATGGCGGCTGGATGCCGGGTGGCGAGGACAGCGTCTCGAGCGGCCAGCAGGGTGGCGGGCGTGGCGGCCGGCGCGCCCGCTTCGGCAACAACGAAGGGCCGATCCCGGTGATCGCGACTCCGGCGCGCTATGGCGACGTGCCGGTCACCGCCGACGCGGTCGGCACGATCCAGGCGCTGAACACGGTGACCGTGCGCACGCAGGTCGACGGCAGGCTGATCGAGATCGCCTTCAAGGACGGCCAGGACGTCAAGAAGGGCGACGTGCTGGCCAAGATCGACCCCGCGACCTACCAAGCGCAATACGATCAGGCCATGGCCAAGAAGGCGCAGGACGAGGCGCAGCTCGCCAATGCCCGCGCCGATCTCGAACGCTACGCCAAGCTCGCCCAGACCGATTACGGCTCGCGCCAGCAGGCCGACACCCAGCGCGCCACGGTGGCGCAGCTCGAGGCGCTGGTCCGCTCCGACCAGGGCGCGATCGACAACGCCAAGGCAATCCTCGACTACACCACGATCCGCGCGCCGATCGACGGCCGGCTCGGCATCCGGCAGGTCGACCAGGGCAACATCGTCCGCGCCTCCGATTCGAACGGCCTCGTGGTCATCACCCAGCTCAAGCCGATCGCGATGATCTTCAACCTGCCGCAACAGCAATTGCGCGCGGTGAGCGCGGCGGTGGCGCGCGGGCCCGTCGAGGTCGACGCGCTCGACTCCGACGGCACCACGATCATCGACAAGGGCACCGTCGAGGTGATCGACAACGTCGTCGACCAGACCACCGGCACGATCAAGGTCAAGGCGCGCTTCCCGAACGAGCGGCTGCAGCTCTGGCCGGGCCAGTTCGTCAATGTCCGCGTCTTCGTCGACGTGCTCAGGCATGTCGTCGTCGCGCCGACCGCCGCGATCCAGCGCGGACCGAACGGCGCCTATGTCTTCGCCGTCAACGAGGACGAGACGGTGCGGCAGGTAACCGTCACCGTCGGCCAGCAGGACGAGACCACGGCCGTCATCACCGCCGGCGTCGAGCCGCCGGCGAAACTCGTCACCACCGGCTTCGCACGCCTGACTGACAAGGCCAGGGTGCGCGTCTCCACACCGGAGGAAGCGGCCCAGCCGCCGGCCGCCATGCCGGGCCGCCGCGGCACGCGCGAGCCGGGTCAGGGCCAGGGACAGGGTCAACGCCGGCAGCGCGACCGGGCCGGAAGCGAAGCCGGCGGAGCGGGTTCCGCGGCGCCGGCGCC